>Ga0209480_10000123_pt1 | contig 71234 bp, 47 predicted proteins | sample JI61114C2DNA_FD_187501 | JGI IMG/M metagenome (GOLD analysis project Ga0209480, IMG submission 187501) | Wastewater effluent complex algal communities from Wisconsin, to seasonally profile nutrient transformation and Carbon sequestration -... | ecosystem: Engineered > WWTP > Effluent > Algae...
TGAGATTCACAGAGCAGACGTGGAGTGGCACAGAGGTTGACTGATATAATAATAGATACAGACCAATCAGATCTAAATTTGACGACAGTCAAATCTCTCTGTGTTACTCAAAAAATCTACAATCAGTGTCTAGTTTCAAAATTAAGCTCAACTTCTAATTATTTATTCATTTTAAAAAAACTTTGTGCAACTCTGTGATATCTTCCTCCTGCCCACGCAGTGGCTACTTCCTAAGCTGTATCACAAAGATTCACAAAGATTGAGGGATTAATTATCACTGAGATTCACAGAGCAGACGTGGAGTGGCACAGAGGTTGACTGATATAATAATAGATACAGACCAATCAGATCTAAATTTGACGACAGTCAAATCTCTCTGTGTTACTCAAAAAATCTACAATCAGTATCTAGTTTCAAAATTAAGCTCAACTTCTAATTATTTATTCAATTTAAAAAAACTTTGTGCAACTCTGTGATATCTTCCTCCTGCCCACGCAGTAGCTACTTCCTAAGCTGTATCACAAAGACACTAAGAAATCATTAAGCAGGAGTAGAAACATACGTGCAAATTCGTGCAATTATCTGCGAAGATGCATTCGAGATCCCGGGTTAAAAGACTGTATATTTCTGTAATTGTGAGACAAATCCTTATTATTTCCCGGTGAATACAGTCGAATTATAAAGATTAATTTTGCCGCGAATTGCACGAATGATGCTTCGCATCTAACACGAATTTTACATCCTTTTCGTTAACACAATAAAAAAAAGAGTTCACGCAATGAGGCAAAGAAGCGCAAAGGACAGGAAGAAATTGGTTTATTTTTAATACTTAATATAGGGCAGTTTCTCTTGGTGCACTTTGCGCGTCCTATCTTTGCGGACTCTTTGCGTGAACCCTATCCATACAACTCCACCATCACATTCTTTTTATCTATCTGCATCTGACTCTCCAGAATCCCCACCGCCTCATCGATCATCGCCTGCCAACCGCACAGCATAAATAATGGTTGAGGGCCATTATTATTATAAGTATTTTGGTAAATGGAATGCACATAACCCTTGTGAAATGGACCGTCACCCTCATATCTTGAAAGGGCAACATCCAACTTGAAATTTTTATACTTTCTGAAGTCAAGTAAATTAGGATAATAAAGCAAATCCTTTTCGTATCTAGTCCCAAAGATCAAGTGAAAATCAATGTGGTCGTATTCAGCATTTCCCAATGCCATCTGAAGCATAGCAAGGAATGGCGCCAGACCTGTGCCGGTGCATACCATGACGACTTTATAAGGTAATGTATCAGGAAGTACAAAAACGCCCTCCGGCCCTTTGAATTTCAGTTTATCACCCACTTTGATTTCATCACACAGGTATGCCGAACCTAGTCCACCTTCCATCTTTGCCACGCATAGTTCGATGATGCCTTCTTGGACATAGTTGGCGATAGAATAACTTTTCCATCGCTGAAGACGCTTCTCTCCTACAGGCAAATCAAATGTGATGAATTGCCCGGGAATAGCAGTGATCATTTCATCTGTTTCCGGATTGATCCAGATACGTTTGACTCTGTCGGTTTCAGAAATAGTTTTAATTACTTCTGCTTCGATCCATTTTGGCATGATGTTATGTTTTTTAATAATTATTCAACCCACTCCGGGTTTTTTTGACCAGTCTTTCTTTCCACGGGTTTCACCCGTGGCTAATTTTGTTCAACCCTTATCGGGGTTTTGAAACACCCCGCCTGTCGGCACCCCTCAAGAGGGGAAGCGCAGATCAGTCGCTCTAATTATATATAAATATCTTACTTGAAAATAGTTGTGTTTAATAATAGAAAGACTGGTATTTCTAACCAACCATTGTTTCTTTAATAAAATAACTTACAATTTTAGACCAGCAGCTCTTCCGCAGAATATAACTTAAGACCATACTCCTTTTCAGTTGCTTCTTTATAATCCTTCAATGGTTCTCTTCCGACAAACATCACGAAGTCGCCACCCCATGCGCCTAATGACTTGACCATTCCATTGAAATCAGGAAACATACGTCTTTTGATGGGTTCTATGTCCAGTAAGTAACCGATTGTTTCTTCATGAATCTCAATAGCTTTGATAATATTGCCAACTTTTTCTCCATCTAAGATGTGATAAGCGAGTCGATTTACAAGATCTATCTTTTTAGAAACATCTACATTAGCCACTTTATCATGAAAGTTTTTGATGGCATCGGATGTACTTGCTTTTTGTCCTAAATACGCAAAACCTGCATATTCCAACAATACGGGTGGTCGACTGACTTTTCCAACCAATAGTTTATCTGCCATTTGAAAAACAATGGGAGAATCCGACATTCCGCATGCAATATCATAACCTGAACCACCAATTGTATTTTTCTGAAGTTCAAATGGATTAACTTCAAGCCATGCAGCTAGATTGACGATGAGACTGGAACTGCTTCCAAGACCCCATTCCATCGGCCAGTGTGTATTCGTCTCCACGGAATATGCCTGATTACCCAGTTCACGGCCACCCATTTTTCTTGCTTGTTCCAACATATGGATCAATTTATCAGCAACAATCGGATCGGAAGCAGAAATGACCTCGTATGGGCCATCTGTAGCAATCAAAGCATCGAACCATGGATTGCCTTCATGGTCAATGGCATTCCAAATGAGGGTCCCAGGGGCGCTCGCCATAGTGGTTACATCCATCGTCTGAGTCGCTTTCGTCGGCCAGGCAAGGCAGCGTGCACCTAGGAGGGCGAGGTATTCACCGGTGATCATTAACTTTCCGTGTGCGGTGTAAGTAACGGTCATTTGTAATTGTTAGTTGTTAATTATTAATTGTTATTTTAAAGACTCCCCCTAGCCCCCTCAAGAGGGGGAAATCACGCAAACATTACTTTACAGTCTAATCTTTTATTAGTGTAGGTCGGTTGCGCATCTCTTCCAAATAGTCACGCACTCCGGCATATGAAATGGTCTTGTCTGCAAAATGATCGTTGACTGCAAGGTTTTCTTCAGGAGTAACTTTCATCTGCCACAACATGTTCTGCAGGTGCATGCGCATATGGCCCTTCTGTATACCGGTAGTGACAAGGGACCGCACAGCACCAAAATTCTGTGCCAGTCCGGTCGCTGCTACGATCATCATCAATTCTTTGGCGGAAGGATTTCCCAATAGTTCGAGCGATCTTTTTGCCATCGGATGTAAGGTTGTAAGTCCTCCCACAGTTCCCAGAGCTAGTGGCACAGTTATTGAAAATTTAAATATTCCATTATCTAATGTACAGTTACTAAGACTTCTGTATTGCCCTGATTTTGCAGCATAAGCATGTCCACAAGCTTCAATAGCTCTATAGTCATTGCCAGTGGCGATAACAACTGCATCTATTCCGTTAAAAATCCCTTTGTTGTGGGTAGTTGCCCTGCTCACATCTACATTTGCTATGCGGACAGCCTTGTAAAAACGGTCTGCAAATGAAACGGGATCCAATCCGCTGATATCGGTAAGTTGATCTATCGGACACTCTACATAAGCCTCCACCAGACATTGTGGTGTATAATTGGTCAAAATGGACATGATGATCTCAAAATTATCTTGCCCTTCTGCCTGTAATTTATGAAACTCAAACCATTGTTTTAGCACAATTGCTGCGTTTTCAAGGACTGAATTGATGAAATTGGCACCCATCGAATTGCAGGTATCGAATTGGATATTCAACTTCTTAAAACCGGGTTCTTCATCGTTCATGTCGATAAATTCGATCTTGAGAATACCTCCACCTCTGGTCTCCATATTGGCGGTGATGTCCGCTGAAGCTAACCTTATTTTGGCGTCCAAATCGGACAAATGAAGTGTCAATTGTTTAAAATCTCCGGGCCACATAAAGTAGATGCAACCTTCCTTAATCGTAGAAATCACCCTTGCTTTGAATCCGCCTCTGGTCGACCAATATTTAGCTGCATTGGAAGCCGCAGCAACTACACTGCTTTCTTCTATGACCATCGGAATGGCATATTCTATGTCATTGATCACAAAATTAGGCGCGACACTGTAAGGCAGCACGAAATTGGAAATCGTATTTTCACTTAATCCATCGATGATCTTTTGGTCGTTTTCATCTTTAAACCAATAGCTGGAAAGCTCCTTCATGACATGTTCAGGATCCTTGAAGAAATTATTAACGATCCACTTTAGTTTTCCTCTTTTCGAAAGTTTGGAAAAACCCGCCACCGACTTATTTGACAATTCTTTATTCACTATATATATGATGACCCTGTGGTGCAGGATGTATGTAGAATAAAACTTTTAACAATTGGTTCAATGAAGTATCCTATTTTATTTTCAAAAATGCTTTGGCAAATAATAATCCATTGATTTGCTGCTGCACAAAGTTAGACAAAGCTTCTTCACTTTCTTGTGCATATTTTAGCATAGTACTTGCCTGGCCTATGACACATGGATAGGGTAATTGCTCCATCAAATAGTATCCATCGAGGAAGTTTCTGACTCCCCCAGAAATGATGAATTGTTTGCACAACATGTCCTCTTTCAGGCGCCATTCAAGTTCGTCAATATATTGTATCATCTCATGAGCTGTGTGACCGACTCTCGCCAAAGACATAGAAGCTTCCATACCTTCTTTTGAGCCGCGCATTAATTCTAATTTGGCAAAATTTGTTCCACCAAACGCTGCGAATTCGATTGCTTCTAAAGGAAGTTTGAGCAATTCTTCCATGCTCTTCATGCCCATTCCCTGGCCAACTTCTTTGACTATAACAGGCAAATCAAGCTTTTCCAGCAATTGCTTAATAGTTTCAATTGGACTTCTGGTAAATCTGTCTCCACTAGGCTGCAGCCACTCCTGAAGTGGATTGACGTGGACTATGAGGCCGTCAGCAGAAACTTTCTTGACAAGATCTTTGATGACCTGAACATTACCATTTGCGATTAATTGTTCCACTTGAGCGATACCGAGGTTGGCATACAAAGGCATTTTGTCACCAAGATATTTTCGAACATCGAAATCTGCTAAGTGCTCATTGCTATACAACAAGCTTCTACAGGAACCGAGGCCCATACCGAAGCCAAAGCGGCCTGCTACTGTTGCAAGATTTTTATTGATCTTACTGGCCTTCTCTGTGCCACCTGTCATACTGGAAACCCAAAACGGTGCATTGAACGTCTTACCCAGAAATTCAGTAGGCTCCAAGGCTGACAAGTGAGCCGACAACATTGGTTCGTAAGAAAATCGATCATCATTCATCGCGGCTTCCGTCGCTGAGGCGAATGCAAGTTCGATGTGATCCTGCTTCCTTCCTTCCGGCTGAAAATCTGAATTTTTTAAGTCGTTTGTGTCGTGAGGCATTAACTGTTATGTTGGTTGCAGGGGCAAAGATAGGTCTAAAATAATGAACAATTAACAATGAATAATGAACAATTCTGTGTTGGACACCTGATTCCTCCTTGTAATGCCCCAAATAACAACTAACAATTAATAACTAACAATTAAAACTTAACCCGCCCCATCACACTATAATTATAATCCAGCTGAGAAGTAGGCAGATTATAATACAGCTCCGAACCAATATTAATATTGAAGTTTTTATCTCCCAATAATTGATAGGAAATAGATCCGGAAATTAATTCCTTTTTTGTGCCAAATATCTCTCCTGTAAATTGATTGATCAGGCTAAATACCTGATCACCAAATAGTGTAAAGTACCGGTCAAATTTTCTGTAACCGACACCAAAATACCAGGTATTATTGTCCACATCCAACGTCAGTGAATGACCAAAACCCTTGTCCCATGGTACAAGCGTATAGTCTTCATCATTCTTGAAACCGGAATAATTATACGAAACTGTATTATTCCATTTGCCCGCTTTTTTACTGACAGAAATCCCCAAACCATAATTAATTAATGATACGACATGTGCTTCTGAAATATCTATTTGCCCACCAAAATGATAAAATAAAGCAGTTGCATTAGCATCTATTTTCCAATCATTTTTATCAAATAAATGGAAATTAAAATTACTTCCCTGTGTGAATTTTTCTTGTGCAGAATCCCCTGTCACAATATTTTCCCGCCAATTGATCCAGACATCAGCATCCACCCATTTTGGTGTGTATTTAAACTGTGCACCGTATTCGATCGGATTCGCAAGGTATGCATCGACGCCCTGTAATTCTTGAGAAAGTCGATGTTCAGCCGGCCCTTCCAAAGTCCCCAAGACCACTTTTAGATCTTTGGTAAGTTTATACTGATAGGACAAGATGGGCAGCACGACAGATCTTAAAGGTCTTCCGAAGACAAACTGATAAAATATTCCACCCGTAAAAGAATGACCTTGCTTTTTATAACTAACCGACAGTTCATTATTCGCCCCCAAAGCCGAGAATCCAGGATATGCTTCCTTGATATATTCATTGTTTTTAAAGTACACCAGACTGTGTCCATGGATAGAAAATCCGTCATTCAAACTATCTATGACCGGAAATCTGTCAAAAAATGGCGTAACCTGGGCGCTCAACTTTCCGGAAATTAGAAGAAATACTGCAATTGTTTTCAGTGCTGTAAGAAAATATCGACGATGCCGAAGCCGAACGCTGCTTTTTTGAGGTGCTGAAAAGAAAATTCCAAAGACGAGGCATTCGAAGTATTTGAAATAAGGGAGTTTATAATTCATAAATGACCGTTTCAAATACGAGAATAACGAAGTATTTGGGATTTTATTAAAGCGCCATATTATCATGAGAGGTCTTTTTCAAACTGTATGGTATAAAGTTCAGAGTAGCGGCTTGCCGGATCTTCCAACAATTGGCTGTGACTGCCTCTTTCCAGAATCCTGCCATGCTCCAGCACCAGGATCTCGTCCGCATTCCGAATCGTAGAAAGACGGTGAGCAATGATAATGGCAGATCTGTTTTCCAACAATTTTTCTATAGCGTATTGTACGATTTCTTCCGTCTCGGAATCTATGCTGGCAGTCGCCTCATCTAATATAAGTATGGAAGGATTGTATACCAGCGCCCGCACCAAAGAGATCAATTGCCGCTGGCCCGAGGAAAGATTATGACCCCTTTCTGAAACCACAAAGTCATATCCATCCGGCAACATCATGATGAAGCGATGTGCATCCAACATTTTGGACGCTTCCTGAATATTCTCTTCTGTGATATCAGGATTATTGAGGGTGATATTGTCCCGCACAGAACCTGAAAAAAGGAAAACATCTTGCAGGACCAGACTGATATGGGAGCGAAGATTGACCTTTTGTATCGTGTTTAATTCTACTCCATCAAGCGTGATCGAGCCTTCTTCATAATCATAGAATCGGGTGAGTAAGTTGATAATGGTGGATTTACCACTGCCTGTGCTGCCGACGATGGCCATGGTTTTTCCTGCAGGTACTTCGAAGGATACGTCCCGAAGAATCGGACTGCCTTCTACGTATTCAAAGTTGACATGATCGAATACGATATTTCCTTTGACCTCTTCCAGAAAAACCTGGCCGGCATCTTCTGTCACAGCGGCATCATCTGTCAGTGCAAAGATTCGTTCAGCAGCGACAAGCCCCATCTGCATACTGTTGAACTTGTCGGCCAGCATCCTAATCGGTCGAAAAAGGGTATTCAGATATATTGGAAAAGCTACCATGGCACCCAGTGAAACGGTCTCATTCATGATTCCTCTTGCTCCCCACCAAACCATCAAACCAAGTGCAGCTGCCGAAATAATATCCACCACAGGAAAGAAAACTGCATAATAAAAGACAGAATCTAAGTTTGCCTTGGTATAATCTTTATTGATCTTTTTGAATTTATTCGCCTCCCGATCCTGTGCATTAAAAGCTTGAATGATGGTCATACCTGAGATGTGCTCTTGGAGAAAAGCATTCATATTGGCCAGTTGGGTGCGCACCCGTTGGTAAGAAACTTTGACCTTTTTGTTGAAGATAATGGTCGCAACCACCATGAGCGGCAGTGTCACGAGGCATGCCAGAGTCAGTTGCCAACTCGTCATAAACATAACAATTACGATGACAATGATGGCGATGAAGTCTGCGATAATGGTCAACATACCTTCCGAAAAGATGGTTTTTATGTTCTCAATGTCATTGATGACTCTGGTGATGTACATGCCTGTGGGTGTTTGATCGAAATGACGAACTCTTAAACCCACGATTTTGTTGAAAATTTCTATTCTGAGATCTTTGGTTACGTATTGCCCCAAAGCATCGGTAGCATAACTGAAAACATAACGCAACAATGACTCAATGATGACGAGTACTACGAGGACGATGCATATTTTGAATAGTCCTGACAGGTCGTTACTGATCACGTATTTGTCCACACCAATGTTCACCAGGTAAGGTCTTAAGGCGCCTAGTGGAGCCAGTAACAAGGCCAATGCGAGAGATAGATAGAATATCTTCTTAAACGAAAAGGATAGTTTAACTACGCGCCACAGTAACTTTATATCTACATTTTTAAACATATATTCCTTTCGAAGCTCAACGGTTTTAGGAATTAAATTGTTGAGGTTGTTGCAAAGTTACTTTTAAGAAGTGATTTTATGGGTATGGAAGTGATTTTTATTGATTTGATTATTATGGAAATAGAGATTAGATCGAAATCAACGCTGATGGTTATAAATCTTTATGGTGTAAAGAATGTAGATGCTGCGGAATTAATAACCGTTTGGAACCGTTCGCAACCGTTGTCGCAATAATTCCCTGATAAATAAATAGTTGCACCAGTCTTCGTTTATAAAAACAATACTTTTTTTATTGCAACTTTTAATACGGCCGTTGTTACGTCTAGCTTCTAGGATTTAGAAAGATATCAACTACAAAGAACCGTGAGCAACCGTTGCCAACAGTTGCCAACCGTTGCCAACCGTTAATCTCACATCATATTGAATTTCAAGATATTATTAATGCTGTCGTCTACAAAATCATCGACTTTTTAACTCTTTTTTCAAAAACAGCTCTTCAAAGTTGCCTCCCAAATTCAAAATAATGTGGAACATGAAACATTTGCTTTACACTTATTATTCTGGCAACTACATTCTATCAAATTTATTGCCCCAAAAACTATTTTATTACTTATTTAAATATTATTTTAACAGCCATTAAACCTTTTGACATTCCAGAGGTCAATAACTTTATAAAATAACTCCACGACATGGCTTCATTAAATACTTTTAATGGCAAACTAGGGAATCGGCTTGCAGCACACCTTTTGAGAAGAGGCACATTCAATTATAACATAGGCAGAATAAATGAATTCGCCGCCTATACTGCTGATGTCGCTGTCGACAAATTGTTAGGGCCACTATCCTATTCATTGGACCAACCTATCGACCCGGCTACCGGCCAACCATGGATCAATAATGGCACCGCTACAACAACAAATGCAGGCGCTCTAAAAAACTATTTGCGTTGCTGGGCGCTCAATGAAATGAAATTCGACCAAACAATCAACATGAAGATGGTTTTCTTCTTGCATAAAAGTTGGGTTACAAATGCCAATGAGGCAACCTCTGAGCGAGTCTATGACTATTTAGATTTAATCTCTAAATACACGTTGGGCAACTATAAAACGTTTGCGAAGAAAATGTCGATGGACAATCTCATGCTGGTGTATCTTAATAATACATCCAACACTAAAACTGCTCCAAACGAGAACTATGCACGTGAATTTTTTGAATTATTTACAATAGGGAAAGGACCCCAAATAGGTCCAGGTAATTATACTAATTATACAGAAGATGATGTAGTTACGGCCGCCAAATTATTGACAGGACTTAGATCATCAACCCGACTAACTGTCATTGATCCGGATACAGGCATATCCACAGGAAGACTGGCTTTGGCCAATCATAATACAGAAGACAAAACTTTCAGCGCTGCTTTTCAGAATACCAAAATCAAAGGCGCAAAAGTAGTTGATGACATGCTTCGAGAATTATCAGATTTTGTCGAGATGGTCTTCGCCCAAAAAGAAACAGCAAAATTATATGTCCGCCGATTATACAGATATTTTGTGTCTCAAAATATTTCTGCAGAGATTGAATCAGATATTGTCACGCCGCTTGCTGCGCAATTGATGAATGACAATTATGAGGTGCACAACACCATCAAAATGCTATTGACCTCAGAGCATTTCTATGATGCCGACGATTCTGACAACAAAGATGAGATCCTTGGGGCACTGATTAAATCACCTCTCGAATTGTACCTTGGAAGCACTAACTATTTTGAAATGGCATGGCCTGACCAGGCTACTCAACCGGCTAAATTGTATACTCACCTTAATAGGCTTGGCATAAGTGTCATACTAGATAATGGAGGCATGTCCTTCCTTGCTCCTTATGATGTGGCGGGTTATTCAGCTTACTATCAAGAACCGGCTTATGACAAATCCTGGTTTAACGCCAATACCATAATCTCAAGATACAAGTTGGCAGAAATGATGCAAACAGGCAAGTCGTACCTTGGAGGAAGTGCTACCAATGTGGTAATAAACCTTCCCCAATTTGTCAAGAATTCCGGACATTTTACAGACCCGGCAGATGTCTCATTACTTGTAGAGGAATTAGCGGAGAATATGTTCGCTGAAAAACCTGATAATGACCGCATTTCTTACTTTATAGAAAGTCTTTTAGATGGAGTGCCTGCAGAAGACTGGAAATACGAATGGGAAGCTTATGCTCAGGGAGGAAGTTCGGAAGAGGTAAACATCGGACTTAAGAACCTGATGACGGCTCTCATGTATTCTGAAGAATTCCAAATGCTTTAATCCATATCAACACCAACCTTTAATTCAAGTAAATCAAAAAATATGAAGAGGCGAAATTTTTTACGAATGACTGCTCCAGTTGCTTTCAGTCCACTTGTTCTCGATGGAAATATATTAAAACCTTTTATGTCAGCTTCTTTAAACAAGATGTTTAATTGTGAAGATGTCAATGACAGAGTGCTCGTAGTAGTGCAAATGAAAGGAGGAAATGACGGATTGAACTGCGTGGTTCCTACAAATCAGTACGATATGTACAAAAGTTTCAGGCCTACTATCGGAACTGACCTCAATAAATTGCTGACTTTGGACAGCAGCCTTTCCAATCAGGATCAAGTGAGCTTGCACCCAAATCTGGCTTCTTTCAAAGCGCTGTATGAAAAAGACGCGTTCGCAGTGGTTCAGGCAGTTGGTTATGCTAATTCAAATAAATCGCACTTCAAAGGAACAGACTTATGGCTGTCAGGCGGAGATAGTACACCGCAAAACTACAATCTAGGTTCAGGATGGATCGGAAGATATCTTGAAGCTTCTTATCCGGGACTTCCCGGCGAACCAACTGATGATTTTCCTGATCCATTAGGGATACAATTAGGTTCAAAACAGCAGTTTCTAGGTTTTCATACAGAGGAACAACATGAAGCAGGAATCAACCTTTCAGGGCAAGATCCCGGTGGGTTTTATTCTTTGATCTCTGAATTGGGTGGCATCCCACCTTCCGTAATTCCGGTTTCAGACTACGGACACAACCTGGATTATGTCATTGATGTGGAAAAATCCACTAGCAAATACTCAAATAGAGTTTCACAAGTTTTCAATCAAGGAACAAATCTCGGCTCATATGATGCAGACGTAGATCTTTCCAATCAGTTAAAAACTGTGGCCAGAATGATCAGTGGAGGCAGCAAGACAAAAATATATGTCGTCACGATAGGCAGTTTCGACACGCATAATGTTCAGGCAGATGGGACAACTCCCGAACAAGGAACACATGCCACCTTGCTCGAATCACTTTCAAATTCGATTCTAGCATTTCAGAATGATCTTGAACTCATGGGCCTTGACAACAGAGTTGCCGGTGTTACCTTCTCAGAATTTGGCAGAAGACCGAAGGAGAATGGATCCAAGGGCACGGATCATGGCACTATAGCTCCGATGTTTTTATTCGGAACTCCTATAAAATCAGGAGTATTTGGCACCAATGCTGACTTATCACTTGTAGGTGACGGTAATGACTTGATAGGAATGCAACATGACTATAGGAGTGTGTTTACAGCATTGCTGCAAGACTGGCTGGGAGCTTCAGACAATGTACTCGAATCTACACTTTTCGAGCCATACATCTCCAGCAAAACAGGTGTGATTGAGAATAATTATCTCGTATCACCGGACTGTTATATTGATACTTATTTGAGTACGTCTATTTTTAATAGAGCAGGTCAATTAAAATGTTATCCGAATCCAACGACGCAAGCCATCTTTATGGACATCGAATTGTCGGGACAGGGAACAGCAAGTCTGAAGATCTATGACATGAAAGGTCAATTGCAGAAAGTTAATTCTTCCTCTTATGTTACCGGCATCAATAAATTTGAAGTCTTGGTTGCAAACTTTGAGTCTGGGGCATATATAGTCCAGGTAAGTTTGAGTGGCAGTAGAAGGAATTATACGGGAAGGTTTGTGAAGATGTAAAGGCACAAGTTAAAAACTTGCGACAGCGATGAATTGTTGACTTTTGACCGCAAAGGCAATTTATTTCAATAAAAATAGTCCATTGAAAACTATCTTTTGTTCAAAGATTCTAATGGTGATTTGAGATAAATGAAATTAATTTAGCTCAGCAACATAATAAACTCATAAAACTAATTATTCATTTGATTGTAAAAGAGGTCACAAAGGTATTTCCGTCTTCGACTAAAATTTTAGCAAAGATGGAACTCTCCCTAGATTATTGGACTGACCACTGACCGCCGATCACTTATACTTTATATTCAAACTCAAAATATTCGAAGCCATTCCAGTAGACTTGCCATAGTGTCCGTATCGGATCTCTAATGTGTTGAAATGCTTCACTCCAAATCCACCGTTCAAAGGAGTGAACTTGCAACCAATGCCAGCAAAATAACTGGTAAAATCAGATAAATCATAATTACTGGTATAGAACATATCTGCTGTCGTATGTTCCTCAAAGCCATTAAAGTATTGTGCACCATTCTGCTTATAAAATCGATAGAATGGACTTAAAGAAAAGAATGGAGATAATTTTACCGGGACCTCAATGTTGAAAGTATGTGAACTTAATTTCCAATTATCAGCGTAATATCTGTAATAAGCTTTTATGATAATATTATCGCCGAGGAAATAACTGGATCTGATGGCTACAGGCAGTTTTAATCTGCTATCAGGCAGATTTTCCTGGTGTACTGAGTGGTCGTCAAAATAAACCCTATGAAAAGGAAGACTTAAATACCCTTGTTGTTTAACAATGTCGGCAATGAGTAGAATTTGCCAATTTTTATTAATAATCTGAGCGTAAGAAAGCGTTGCAGCATATGTATTACGCGAAGCAGTTCCATATCCATTTTCTCCTTGAGGTCTTAATTCAATTGGTTTTATGAGGGTAACCTGATCAGCAAATACCTGAACTTTTGCTGAAAATTCACCTGAGTTATCTTTCGTTTTTTTAGAATAATTGATGTTACCTCCAAATGAAAGATAATCAAATTCTGTTGAGGAAGATAAGCCTGCGCCTATAGTTTGTTTTTTTGTTTTGTTCTCCAAAGTATAATTTAGCGAAGGATAGAAACGATTGTCTGATGAGGAAGCTGAAGAATTTGCATTCAAATCTATTTTGTCGGATGAAGCTGAGGAATAATGATCGAGCCCGACTTCCAGATCAAGGGTATGGATTTTAAGAGGATCTTTTTGAAACAATAATTTTATGTCAAGTGAATTTGCAACATCCGTTAGTTTTTCCGTACCTATACCTCCGGTCACGGCAGAATTATTTCCTTCCTGATGATACAGGCTGGAGACAAGATTAATTTCTTCAATTTTTATTGTCTTTAATTTATATGGAGAAGTTGTATCCGGACCTTGAGCAATGACGCGGAAAAGACCAAAAAGTGCCAACCCAGTGAAAAATAATTTCTGCATTTATTTATTTAATTATAATTAATTTAATTGCAGCCACAGCCACCACCCACTTTACCCGAGCTTGCCCCGGATGACCCTTCTCTATAAGTTTGAAAACTCATTTCAGTCTTCTCTATTTTTCGGTTGGACAGCATCATTTCGGAATCATTTAACCTTCCTTTTTGATACTCTTTGACCGTCGTGCATGAAATAAATTGGCACGATACAATTAATATAAATAGATTAAATATTATATTTTTCATTTCAAATTAATGTTTTGAGACGTGTAAATTTGGTTTTTGTCATCTATTATTAGACAATGAAGATCCGGAATTTGATCTATCATAAATAGGCCCGGCTTTATACCCATCACTGCTATTGGTGTAGCCATAGCATCTGCCAATTCTGCATTATTACTAATGACAGTTACACTTTTAATACCGGTGACAGGAAAACCTGTTTTCGGGTCAATCGTATGCGAGAATTTTTTGCCATTTATGATAATACATTTTTCGTAATTGCCCGAAGTAGCAATGGCTTTCCCTGAAATATTTAAACATGAAAATGCCGATGAAGGATGATCCGGATGCGCTATACCGATCGTCCAAGGTTTTCCGCTGGCTTGCGTTCCCCAAGTAGTAAGATCTCCACTCGCATTTATAATCCCACTTAATACATTTCGTTCCACGAGCTTTTTCTTAGCCATCTCGGCAGCATATCCCTTACCAATACCTCCAAAACCTATTCGCATGCCCTTATTTAATAACATTACTGACAGCTGTTCTTTATTGAGAATTATGTTTCTGTAATTGATTAGATAGACCATCTTTTTTGCAATTTCATGGCTTGGAAGAGCGGTCATGTTTGTGTCAAAATTCCAGAGCCCCTTGTCAATACTACCATATGTGATATCGAAAGCGCCCTGTGTCAAATTTGAAATGGTAATTGATCTTTCAATGAGTTTGAAAACCTCCTCATCGACGACCACAGGCTTTATTCCGGCATACTCATTGATCAGATTAGTTTGACTATTCGGATCGAAGGTTGTAAAAAGCTTTTCTATTCTTTGAATTTCAGCAATTGCAATATCTATATGACAATCTGCGGTAATTCTGTCTTCTGATACGACTGTGATGGTAAAGTTATTACCCATCAATCTGAGGCTCTTTGAAAAACTATTCATCGTAAATGATTTATTTTCTTAAGTTGCAATAAGCACTTACTTCTTTCGTCCATTCGTCGACTGTGACAAAAGGTAAGCCATCCCATTTTTTTAGGACTTTACCATCAGCATCTAGCAGCAACGTCAATGGGAAGCCGCCTTCTTTATTATATATTTCCGCTAAAGCTTCATTTGCTTTGATTTGTGAAGGATCTGACATGTTTTTTTTCTTTCTGGGAAAGTCTGCATTGACTAATACCAATTTTTCACTTGCCATATCCATAAAGGTTTGGCTTCCAAAGTAATCTCTTTTTAATTTAATACAAGGCCCACACCAGTCTGATCCTGAAAAGTTTAATAGGATGAGTTTATTATCCTCTTTAGCAATGATTTTAGCTTTATTAAAATCTGTTAACCAAGTTACAGTTGGTAAAATGAAGCATAATAAGAGTAGTATTTTCATTTGTTGGAGAATTTATATTATTTCATGAAAACGAACATATTGATATTATAGTTTTTAACTCATTGGAAATTATATTAAAATATTCTTATTTATAGTCAATATTAATTGAATTGTTAATAAAAATATTCGTTTGGAATTTTGATTGGATATTAATTGAGATTACACCTATTAAGATTTTGTTTTGGCCTAATGCCTTAGTTACATATTCCGCTACCTTTTTCTTCTTTAAAAGCCGGCCAAAATTTTAAAAACAAAGGCTGTGAATCTTCGATTTGTCACTTATTAAAAGCTTGTGTCAAACCAATTAAGGAAGTAGGTAATGGAATTTTACGGTTACTGTAGGGACAGGTCGCGACCTGTCCCTACAGTAACTTTCTAATTTCAACTATCGAATCAAAACCGTTTGTAAAACATGAAAAATAAGACCATCCAATTGAGTAATTTTGTTATTCTCAAATACACAAAGTTATGTTCCTGCACGTACGTAAGATATTTTTCATTTTCACCTTCCTGGTTATCCTTGTATCCATATATTTATTTACCATCAATCCTGTGTACTTATGGTGGATGCTGCTGCCGATCATTTTTGTTATTATAGGCATTCTCGATATGATACAGAAGAAAAGTGCCATAATCAGAAACTTTCCTGTGGTCGGTCACCTGCGCGGCATGCTGTCAGGCTTCGGTCCGGAAATTCGCCAATATTTCGTAGAAAGTGATACCAATGGTACTCCCTTCAACAGATTGCAACGGAAAATCATCGAATCCAGGGCTAATAATATGGACGGTACTCATCCCTTTGGCACTGAACTTAATGTATATGAAGAAAACTATGAATGGATGCCCCATTCTATTTATCCGGTCGAGAAACTAAATGAAGCGCCAAGAGTGTTGATCGGTGAACATAATTGCGCAAAACCCTACTCCGCCTCTTTGCTGAATATATCAGCTATGAGTTACGGTTCTCTTAGTAAAAATGCCATCGTAGCACTAAATAAAGGTGCACAACTCGGTGGATTTTATCATAATACCGGAGAAGGTGGAGTGTCACACTATCATCTGGAATCAGGAGGAGATCTCGTTTATCAGCTCGGTACCGGCTACTTCGGATGTCGGGCAGAAGACGGAAACTTTGATCCAGAAAAATTTAAAATAACTGCAGCTTCTGAATCAGTTAAAATGATCGAACTAAAGCTCTCCCAGGGTGCTAAACCAGGTCATGGAGGCATTCTACCTGCTAAAAAGAATACGGAGGAAATTGCAAAAATCAGGGGAATTAAACCATTTACAGTTGTCCATTCTCCAGCACATCACAAAGCTTTCAGCGATGCCATAGGTTTGGTAAATTTCATAGAAAAACTCAGAGATCTGAGTGGAGGTAAACCAACAGGATTCAAGCTTTGCGTCGGATTAAAATCAGAATTTGAGGATTTGTGCACCGTCATGCGTGACACCGGTAAACTACCGGATTTTATTTCTATCGATGGTGGTGAAGGTGGCACAGGAGCTGCTCCTTTAGAGTTTACAAATTCTGTGGGCATGCCTTTAGAAGATGGGTTGGTCTTCGCAGTCGATACTTTGAAAAAATATGGTTTAAAAGATAAGATCAAAATCAATGCTACCGGTAAAGTTGCCACAGCATTCGACATTTATAAAATGCTCTCACTTGGCGCAGATCTTTGTTGTAGCGCGCGTGGGATGATGATCTCATTAGGTTGTATACAGGCACTTGAATGTGATAAAAATACTTGCCCTACAGGAGTTGCAACTCAAAACGAAGCCTTAATGGGCGGTCTTGTGATCGAAGACAAATATCGGAAAGTCTACAATTTTCACAAAAACACCATTTCTTCCTTCCTAGAAATCATGGCAGCTGCAGGCATCAGTGACTTAGATCATTTTAGTCGCAAGCTTGTCTTCCAAAGAACTAATAGCTATAGTTCAAGATCGTATGCGGAGATTTATCCGGAGGATAGGAAGTGAGAGGGTTATAAAGTGAGTAAGTGAGAAGGAGAGAAGGTGATTGGTTAGTAAATACAATTGTCTGAAGGATATTTTTAGCCCTGAATGGGCCTCTTCTCCCAGCCAATTGCGAAAGCTTTTGGCTGATAATTTGAATAAACGAATCTGGAATTGGGGCAAAAAGTGAGGCTGCGAGAATGTGAAAGGGTGAGAGGGTGAGTAGGTGATAGGGTGAGAAAGGCGTTCCGTAAGGTATGCTTTCAACATCACCCATCATTTATAATTTATAATTTGCCATTTTTTTGCCCTTTAATTTTCAACAATCCACCTTTATTGATTCTCGTCACCTCTCAGCACCCGATACCTTTGTCTTGCATCAACAGAGAAGACACTGCCGCTATAATCATTAAATAATTTTTCATAAAGTTCTTTGGCCTTTTCCTTATCGTTGAGCTGATAGTCGTAAAGTTGTGCCAATTCGTAAAGGGCATTGTCAGCGCGTATTTCTTCTTTATAATCAGCAATTATCTTTTCATAAGTAGATACAGCCTTAGGATAATTTTTCTGTTTTTCGAAAATATGTGCCTGAGCATACAAAATATCATCATCGAGAGCGTGTCCTGGAAATTTCTTCAACAATGAATCCAATTTGACCGTAGCTTCGGTAAGCAAGTTTCTATAAATTAGCAATTCTGTGGCGGCATAAAGTTTCAATGCTTCGTCGGTAGAGTCAAGTCCCATATTGTCCATGATGAATACACTTTGATCGATAGCGTCATTTGAAATCAACCTGGATGTGGCAGTTTTAAGAGCATTAAACTGTGCCTGCGCCCAACCAAAATCTCCTACATAGTAGGACAATTTTGCATTTTTATACCTTGCTTCCTGACCAAGCGGACCTTCTTTAAAGTCTTTATCTACCTGAGAATAAAGCAAAGAAGCATCCCAGCGTTCACCTTTGATAAGCAAATAATCTGCCAAGCGAATCTTGAGTTCGGCAAGGACAGGTGGATTGGCATATTTCCTATCTACTAAATCCTGCAATACCTGAATTGCTTTGTCCAGATTTTTTCGGTATATAAGAAGGAATTCTGCGTAATCGTAGGTAGCATAAACGGTCATGCCTGTTTCTTGGTAGGCATTTATATAATCATTAAATTCCTTATCAATTTGTAATTGATCAATCTCAGAGATTTCAGTATTTAAAATACTTTTCTCAACCATTGATTTCAATCTGTACCTTCCCGCCTCAAAGAAATATGGACTCCCCGAACCCTTGGTCATAATATAATTATAACCTTGAATGGCAGTTTCAAATTGACCTTCATTATAAGCAGTCATAGACAGATTATATACCTTGATCATGTTATTTCCTGTCTGTATATCCAATGCCTTAAGCTGTCGCAATGCATTGGCAAAGTCTTTTTTCTGAATATATATCCAGGAAAGCAATTCTATTAATTGAGGATTCTGAGGGTCTTCCTGAACTTTTTCGAATACCGCTTTTAATAAACCATCATATTCCTTTGGCTCGCGGAATGTTCGCTGTACCGTGGTAGTAATGTAATTTAGTATGCTTGGATCCTGCTTCAGCATACTCAGATAGGTCAATAGCATTTTGTCTTGCTGGCCTGTTTTGAGATAAAGATTTGCTAGATCAGTGGCAAACATGCCGGGAGTGTTCAATATTTTTTCACCTTTTTCCAACACTTGAATGGCATAATCAGACTTTCCGAGACGGTCAAATGACCTTGAAACGTTGAGCAGCATATTTGGGTTCTGGGGCAGATTGGCAAGCACGTAGGCATATTGCTTTTCGGCTTCGTCATTTTTATTTATCTTAGTCAAGAGTGCTGCATTCGTGATTCTCAATGTAAGTTGATTTGGATTTTGCTGGATAGCTTCGTTCATAACCTGCAGGGCCTTGTCATAATCTTTGAGGGCTATAAAACATTCAGTGAGTGTATGAAGCAATTGCTCGTTGGACTTATTTTTGTTCCACAACTCTTTGTAAATGATGGCAGCCTTTTCATATTCACCATCTTGGAAATACTGGATACCCAGCTGCATATTCTGCGCTGTGGCAGCCTTAATGGAAATTATACTAACAAATAAAATAAATAAAATACGTTTCATAGGATCATTTAATGCTGCGAAAATATTGCATTTTTTATCATAATGCTCTATTTATTCAAAATGTAAGCAAATGATGTTATAGAAACGAATAGTTGAAATAAATGTTTTAGTCTATTGTCATGCATTTGTAAATCAAAATTCAACCTCCGACATCTCCTATCCAGCTGCTCGCTGTTTCTCGTCCTGAGCACCACCTTGCCTTCTCCCTAATTGACCCACATTATTATTTCCAAATCTGTAAGTAAAACTCAAAGTAGCGACACGGGAATCACGACCGACTTTAAATTTTTCAATGTAATCTGTGAATTCAGTGGTGGCTGTCGTGAGCTCGGAGTAAAAGATATCTGTAAATGCGAATTTCAAGGTGCCTTTTTTATTGAGGATCTGTTTTTGAGCGCCAATTGAAAGGGAAGCGATCGGCTGGACGTCCATGTAACCATAGATCTCTCTACTTCTATAATTGCCTGATAATTCTATCGAGTAATCCTTTTTAAGCTGAAAGATATTTTTCGAATTCCAATTGAATGCAACATTACCATTACTCAGCTGTGTATTAATGAGATTGCCTTTATAATGACCATAATACAAGTTGACAGAATTGATGCTTTGCCATATCTTGAAGAAGGTAAATGGCATGTAAAGCGTTATTCCGTAATAGTCGAATGATGCAAGGTTTTTATCAGTCTGGACGGTAATTCTTTCAAGTCCCTCTACAGGACCTATGACTTGCGTAATATTATCCAGCGTCTTACTATAACCGAAAGTGGTGCTGAATTTTTGCAGGAAAGTATGAGTCAATTCATAATTCCAACTGGTCTGAGGATCAAGATAAGGATTGCCTTCTCTGTAAGTCGTGGGATCCAGGAAAAATTTAAATGGATTCAGCTGACCATAGGACGGTCGGTCGATTCTCCGACTCACTGAAAAGCTCCATTCATTCCTGTCGCTGAATGTATAGGCTGCCAGTGCACTTGGAAATAAATTTGTGTAATTTTTATCAAAGGAGGTATTATTTACCTTCTGTTCGCCATCGATATTGGTGTTTTCCATACGGAGACCTGCCTGGATCACCCATTTCCCAAATTGGCCGGAAGCGTTGGCGTATAAGGCGTTGATATTTTCTTTATAAATAAAATGGTTGCTTTTAGTGGAATCAAAAACTGCTGTTTCTGTCGACTTATCGAAGAATTTAATGTCATTATCTGCTTTGACGTAACTCGTTTTACCACCGAATTCCAGCTTCAACCCATTTTTATATTGACTCGAATAATCCGTTTTAGCTGAATAAATATCCAAACCTCCCTGAAGATCTCCGTATAAAATATATGGAATACCAAGTTCTATTCCTGTGAGATCGTATGAATGTGTCGTAAATGTCTGCTCCGTAGTATTTCCAAAAGGTGCATAATCCAAATCAACTGTCAGATTCTGATCTTTTGTGATTCTGTAACCATAGTGAATATTGCCACCCATGTCATGCCATAGATCATGTGAATCATTTTGTGTGGTGAATTTCGAAGCCGGAATTCCTTCAGCATTGACAATTGTCGTCTTGTTTAAACCATTTGGATTGAATTTTGAAAGATTACCATTAATGAGGATTCCCAGATCCATCTTGTCAGATAGTGTAAAGTCCACACCGATTCTCGCCATATTATTAAACCTGGCTATTGTGAGATCATTGTCCTGATCATATGCTCCGGTGAAGACACCTTTGTCATAAAATTTTCTGTAGAGTAATAATTTGTTGAAATTGGCACGATAGGTAAGGTTGTACATGCCATAAATATTGAATTTTGCATTTCGGTGGTTTAGTGAAATGCTATTTACCGATTTTGGTAACTGGCCCTGTCCATAGGAAAGACTAATAGAGCCATTGGTACCGATTTTTTTATCTTTGATCATAACGAGATTAATGATGCCTGAGGTGCCGGATGCATCATATCTTGCTGCAGGATTGGAGATGATCTCGACTTTGGACAGTGCAGAAGCAGGCAAAGATTTGAGATAGTTAGCGAGATCTGAGCCACTGAGTTGCAATGGCTTTCCATTCACCCAGACATTGACTCCCTGACGTCCCTTCAGAGATAATTGGTCGCTGTTAGTGGCTGTAATTCCGGGAGAAGAACCCAATACTTCCCACGCTGAATTGCCTGCTGCGAGGATGCTGTTTTCCACATTTACGACGATTTTATCCCGATCTCTTTCGATGAGTGGCTTTTTATATTTAATTGTTACCTCATTCAACTGGTTTGCGGAAGGAACGAGATTAATTTTTTCTACTTCGATATCACCGACTACGCTAATCTTATTTTCAAAGGGAGTATAACCTATCAAAGCGGCATGCAATAAATATTCGCCTGCACCAATATCTTCGAGGGTAAATTTGCCATTTTCGTCCACTACCGATGCTTTAACAATTGTAGAATCAATAGCAGAAGTAATATATACTGATGCTCCGGTGGCCGGACTTTCATCTTCAAGTTTCAACACACCACTGACGGTATGAGCAGATGCTGCTGACGAAAGGTAAAACATGATGGCAAGGATGAAGTTTGATTTTACAAATATTGTTTTCATGTCAATTAAATTTTATCAAAATTATACCCAAAATTTCAATTATAACGCAACTGTCCGCAAAGGTTTCAATTGATTAGACCAACGGATACTTCACATCGTTAAAAGTGTCAAAATATTCGCTAGAAATAAGTGACAGTAATATTTATATTTATTGATATATCAATAATATGTTATTATTTTGATGAATTAAAAATCTACTATAAAGTACCTTGCATTTGTGTGCATAACAAATTGTACAAAAAAAAAGACTTAGCGAATAAAGATTCCTCGCTTCGCTCGGAATGACACTAAGTCGATGGAATTTGGGTATAAAATGGGGCGGCCTAGACGCCCCATTTTATACCCCCTCAAGCCAAAGGTTTTGTCATTCCGACAGAAGGGAGGAATCTGTCAAATAAAAATCAACTAATTTACTGGTATCCATCTTTTTATAAATTATCTATTCAAATATTTAGCTTTTATTGCATTTTGTTTTATACACGGTTAATTCTATTTTTCAATAATAATTTTTGTTTAATTACATTTGCACTCCTCAAATGATGACACATGCTATTTTCAATGACAGGCTTTGGTTCAGCTAAAAGACCATTTCAAGACAAAACCTTATCTATCGAGATAAAGTCTGTCAATTCCAAAATTGTAGACGTTAGGGTACGATCTCCTTTTGACTTAAAGGAAAAAGAAAATTTATTACGCAAGGAAGTGCTGGAAACTGCCATCCGTGGTAAGATAGATGTCAGCATAGAGCTATCATCATCAAACAGTGTTCCTGTAGGTCTGATCAATGAGAGTTTATTGCGCAGCTATGCTATGTCACTAAAACCTATAGCAGAAGAGTTGGGCTTAGATACATCTCAGATCATTCCTAGTTTGCTACGTGTACCGGAAATTCTTTCCAATGGTTCCAAAGCAATCACAGATGAAGAATGGGACATAATAGAAAGCACGCTGGATGCAGCTCTTGACAGATTTCTTGCATTTAAAAAAGATGAAGGAATCGCAATAGAGCAGGATTTTATCAAAAATATAGCAACCATAGAAGATTGTCTCGATAAGATCATCAACTTTGAAGCCGAGCGTATCGATAAGATCCGTGAGCGTATTTCTAACGGTCTTGAAGAGTTTATGCCGGTGGAGAGCGTAGATAAAAACAGGTTCGAACAAGAGCTTATTTATTACATAGAAAAGATCGATTTCAGTGAAGAAAAAAGCAGATTATCCCAACACTGTAAATACTTTCTTGAAACTATCGAAGTAGACGAAATTTCCAAAGGCAGAACTCTAAACTTTATAAGTCAGGAGATGGGACGCGAGATCAACACGCTTGGCGCGAAAGCATACCATAGCGACATCCAGAGGTTGATCGTCATTATGAAAGATGAACTGGAAAAAATAAAAGAACAAACTGCCAATATTGTATAAATGATTGATTTTGAAGGCAAACTAATTGTCGTCACAGCGCCTTCCGGGGCCGGGAAGACAACAATCGTGAGGCACTTGTTGAACAAATATGACTACCTCGATTTTTCAGTGTCTGCCACGACCAGAATTAAACGAGAGCATGAGATAGAGGGTAAAGATTACTTTTTCATGGATGCTACTGCATTTAATGAATTGATCAAAGAGGATGCATTTGCAGAATATGAAATGGTGTATGAAAACCAATACTATGGAACACTATTGTCAGAAATGGAGAGGATCTGGGCAGAGAAAAAGCATATTATTTTCGACATTGATGTCCAGGGAGCGATAAGCTTAAAAAAGAAATTTCAGGATCAATGCCTGACCATATTCATTAAACCGCCTTCGAAAGAGTTGCTTTTTGAAAGACTCACCAATAGAAAGACAGAATCGCCAGAGGCTCTTAAAAAGCGCATTGAAAAAGCTACACACGAACTAGAATTTGAGCCTCTTTTTGATTTTGTTTTGGTGAATGATTCTCTGGAGGTAGCTTTTAAAGAAGCTGAAATCGTTGTAGAACGTTTCTTATTGCCAATACAATCAATTTCAAAAGAAAAATAAAGATGGACAACTTAAGATACAAAGGACAAGTCATGTGGGCACAGGTGGATGCAAATATGCACCTGAGACACTCCGCTTACGCAGACTTTGGAGCACATGCCAGGCTCGTTCTTATGGAATCAATGGGTTTTAATGCACGTTTGATGAAACAACTACATTTAGGCCCAATTCTATTTAGAGAAGAAACTATCTATCGCAAAGAGATCCAGCCTAATGAAAATATCGAAGTGAGTTCCTTTCTTTCAAAGTGCAGAAAAGATGGCAGCAGATGGTCAATAAAACATGAAATCTTCAAAGAAAACGGTGAAATTGCTGCTATAATTAATGTGGATGGCGCATGGATGAATGTAGTGTTAAGAAAGTTAGACTGCCTTCCTCCTGAATATGCAGAGATCTTTCTAACTATGCCGAAGACTGAAGATTTTGTATTGGAATGAAAGCGTGTTAGCGAGTTAGCACTTTAGCGCATTAGCTTGCTTTGTTAAAAAGAATATATCGATCCACTATTATACCAGAATGTACCAATCCTATACTGGTTAAATATAATACTAGCATACTCTAATACTCTAATACTGGTTAACTGGTTAACTCTATACTATCATAGTCTAATACTATCCTACCTACTCCTCATTAAACCTCAATTCCCGCACCATTTCAACTCCATTTACCATACTGTATTTGATATAAGCACGAATGGATTTTCCTGAAGTTTTTAAGTTTCCGATGGAAAAGAAGCTCTTGTTGTCTGGAGATTTACCTGTATGAGAGACGGAATAAGAAATTACTTTATTGGAAGCAAAAAAAGATTCCATTTTTTTTGCTGCATCAGCCTTTGACATCAGATCGCCCTGATCGTTGATAGTAATATCTACATCCTCTGTAAAGGTCAACTGAAGTGCTTTAGCATCTCCCTTTTTAATGGCGTTGATTGCCTGTTGCTGCCCATATGAGAATGAAGCAATTAATAAAGTAAAGGATATTAAGATAAGCCTAAGCATAAGTTTCGATTTTGTTGTTAACTACATAAACACAAATAGTGTGCCAATATTGCACCAAACGTAAAAATTAAATGTTAAAGTTTGGGCTTTGGATAATTCCTTACCTTTACCTTATGGATGCAAAAAAGACGATCTTGATGATATTGGATGGCTGGGGCCTCGGCACTGTTCATTCCAGCGATGCTATTGCTATGGCTGATACTCCAAATATGGATGCACTTTGGAATAATTATCCGCATACGACTCTTATCACTTTTGGCGAGGACGTAGGACTTCCTGTCGGTCAAATGGGAAATTCTGAAGTAGGGCATATGAATATTGGTGCAGGAAGAGTTATTTTTCAGGAACTGGCAAGAATAAATAAGGAAATCAGAGAGGATAAAGTGCGCCATCAGCCGGAAGTTATTAACCTGGTGAATTATTGCAAAGAGCATCATAAACCCCTACACATCATGGTACTGGCTTCTGATGGTGGAGTTCATTCACACATCGATCATCTGAACGCTTTCACGCATGTCCTTACAGAGATTGGTATTGAAGAAGGATATGTGCATGCTTTCACGGATGGAAGAGATACGGGTCCAACCAGTGGCATTCATTTTATTGAAGAAGTGATCAACTTTACGTCAGATACATCCTTCAGACTCGCATCCCTGATAGGTCGCTATTATTCAATGGATAGAGACCATCGCTGGGAGAGAATAAAAAAAGCATACGACCTGCTCGTTCATGGACATGGTAGTTCACAGGACGATCCGCTCGCATTCATCCAAAATAATTATGACAAGGGTACCACTGACGAGTTTCTGGAGCCATGGATGGCGGAAGGTATCAGACATGGCGCTATGCCGACATTCCAAGATGGAGATGCCGTATTATTTCTCAATTTCAGAACTGACCGTCCACGACAATTAACCGAGGTGTTGACCCAAAGACCTATTCCTGAATTTAATATGACACCTTTGGATCTTTATTACACCACTATGTCTCAATATGATGAGACCTTTAAAAATATTCATGTAATATATCATAAAGACAATCTCAATAATACACTGGGGGAAGTCATTTCCAATGCCGGCAAGACTCAACTTAGAATAGCTGAAACAGAAAAATATCCACATGTCACCTTCTTTTTTTCAGGTGGAAGAGAAGAGCCTTTTGAAGGAGAAAAAAGATCATTAGTCCAGTCACCTAAAGTTGCTACATATGACCTTCAGCCGGAAATGAGTGCTCTGGGTGTGAAAAATGCGGTGATATATGGAATGGACGACCATCAACCTGATTTTATTTGTGTCAACTTTGCTAATACTGATATGGTGGGACATACAGGGGATTTCAAGGCAGCGATGATCGCAGCGCAGACGGTAGACGGCTGTGTGATTGAAATAGTCGAAAAAGCGTTGTCAATGGATTATCGATTGATAATAATAGCGGATCATGGCAACAGCGATTATATGATCAATGAAGATGGAAGTCCGAATACTGCACATACGATGAACTTGGTTCCATGTATCTTAGTCGGTAATGATGTCAATAATATACATTTGCATAGTGGAAGACTTGGAGACGTTGCTCCGACTATACTTTACTCAATGGGGATAGCTCAACCATTGACGATGACCGGAATAAAATTGATAAGTTGATAACAATGACCAAAGAATACTTAAAGAATATGATGAAATATATCATTGTATTAATTGGTCTGATTTGCCTCAATGTATCATGTAAACAAGACGCCGATAATGTGAAAAAAAATGAGAATCCTCAATTTTTCCAAGCCTCCGATTATATTACGAAGGATTATAAGGAAGTCAGGAAATCACACAAATTATTTAAGCTTATCAATATTAACCAAACCCTTGACAGTATTACGGTTGCTGACACCGTTGGTCCCACAGAAATGGTATTGCTCAATAAGTTAAATCTGGACAATGCTAAATGGTCTGACAAATACAAGGCTGACACCTCCTTCGGTGTGTATGGAGATCCCGATGTCATGAATTACACTGCTTTAGATGAGGAACTTCCAATCCAAAAAGTTTCTGTTTATCTAAATCAAGGTAGGATCACAAACATCAAGGTGCATAGTCAGCGATCCAGTCTCATCAATCATCATGATCAGTCACTTATTTATTATCCCGGAGTAGGATATGACCTGACCTCAACTCAGAAGATGTGGTCCGGGGATACGATAAGGATGAATGTAAAGGCGACTTTTGTAAAAAAATAAAGAAATTATTTTCTTTGATAAACATATACATGTCTGTATTTTTCTAACAATCTTAGATTTGATCTGCTCTGAATTAATTCGTTCAATAATTCTCTGGAATAATATTTGCCTTCAAATGAAATATTATGTAATTCAATTACAGCTGTTTTGCAATGGACCAGAAACTCAATTTGTTCATTAATAAAAAAGATCTCCGCCCCTTCAATATCACAAATCAGGAAAAAATCTCTTAGAGATTCCTCAGCTATAAATTCGATCAGATCTAAAGTTTCAACAACTTGTCCTGTTGAGTCATTTGAAATCTTACTGTTTAAATTGCTTGATGAAAGGTCAAGAAACACGGATGAAACGCCCTTTGGTCCAATAGCTTTTTGAATTATCGTAGAATTTTCGATAGCATTAATTTCAAGATTAGCTTTCAAGGTTGGTATCAATGATTCATTTGCTTCGATGCAATATTGAGGAACGTCCGGTCCCTTCATCTTACCTAACAGTGCAGAAATAACTCCAATACTGCTTCCGAACTCCACGACTGTCATTCCTTTGGAATAATATTTACGTGACATCCTGACTTCGGCTTTTTCATAAATACCCCAGAACAAATTAATGACTTCACGATCCGTAATAAATTGATTATTGATATTGATCTTTAGTCCAAAGAATGGAATGTATGTAGTGTAAAAAGATCTTACAATCCTGACAGCAAGTTTTGAAGTTAGAAACCCAATTCCAATGTTTTTTAGAAAGGATATTATTCTCATGAGGCATGTTTAATTTGTTAAATTATGACCTTCTACTTTCCTTTCTTAGGAATGCTATCCAACTTAAGGTTTGATTTTAAAATGGAATCTTGACGAGCTGCTTCTTTTGCTCTCCGTAAAACTTCATTGTTCCAGTCAGCAATTTTAAATTCTACAAGCACCTCGAATTGTACTTTAACTTTCTTCTTTCCCTGCATTCCGGGCATCCATGGTTCTTTGATGTCAATAAGTAAATGAGCAAGTCTGTGAGCCTCTATCGCTAAGTCAGAAGTCATCTCATTTGTAGGACGCATTTCTGTTAATATACCCAAGGTATCGACTATGGCCAGAAATAAAAACTTTTCCTCGATTTTCGCTTTCAGAGCGTCGGGAGGGTATTCCATTTGAGACAGGAACCAGGACTTTAATGCGGTGCTGGTGCATCGGTCTATTTTATACATATTGCCATTGCTTGTATAACAATTTGTGATCTGTGGCATATGGTCTACCTGAGTGTAGAGTCTATCGCTTGTTACATTTTGAGCATTGAGATTGGCAGATATCATAATAAGAAGAGTGGCTGTTAGTGCGGCTCTTATTATATTGAAAAAAATATGATAAATGACTAAAAACAAGACAATGTTATTAAAACGCTATAAAAAAGAAACATCCCAGCGGTTGAATGCTGAGATGTTGCAAGTATAATATTTTTTACTCTAAATCTTCAAGTTTCGGCAGCGGGATTCATAATTTATCTTTAAAAATAGTTTTAATACAAAAATCTGATATTATTGATGGATTGCCATCTTAAATCTACCTTCTAACATCTAACATTTTAATATAAAACGTTAATCCGATTCTTAAAGATTAACACCGTGACAAGATTTATATTTTTTGCCACTACCACAAGGACATAAATCATTTCTACCCACTTTTTTCTCGGATCGAATGAAAGTTTGTGGCTTTTCAATGGTAGATGTCGGTGGTCCTGTTCTGGTGCGGTCATCATCATATCCATCGCTGTCATCCTTATGGATTCTGGCTCTTGAGAAATCTGTCTTAGGTGCCTTGGCTTCCCGGATCTGTTCTGGCTGTACTTCAATCTGCATATTACCTTTAGAAAGATAAGCAGTTACATCATGATTGATCTTGCCTATCAAATCCTCAAATAATTTAAATGCTTCCATTTTATAGATGACCAAAGGATCTTTTTGCTCAAATGAAGCAGCTTGAACCGCGTCTTTAAGATCATCCATGCTTCTCAAATGTTCCTTCCACTTGTCATCTATAATAGCTAACGTAATGGTTTTCTCTATATCTCTGGCTATGGATCTACCTTCACTATTTATAGCCTCTTCCATGTCAGCAGACACTGGCAGCGGATGTGCACTGCCATCGGTAAATGGAAGCGAAATACGTTTATATCTGTTTCCCTGTTTTGCCTGGACGTCCTTTATGACAGGCATTAAAACCTCTGCGATCTTATTATTTTTGCCATTGTAATACTGCATGAATGCCTGTTGGAATACTTCAATTACTTCATGCTCTTGACCTGAAAAGAAAGTTTCCTCATCTATATTCGGATCGAACCCTAATTCACGGATCGATAATTCACGGAAATCTTCAAATGTTTTCAAATTACGACCTTCACGAACCAGGTCTTCTGTCATGGCACTAAACATGCCACTCAAATCTACTGACAATCTCGATCCAAAAAGTGCATTATTTCTTTTCTTATAGATAGCTTCCCTTTGGATGTTCATGACATCATCATACTCAAGTAATCTTTTTCTGATACCAAAGTTGTTTTCCTCAACTCTTTTTTGAGCTCTCTCAATAGACTTCGTGATCATACTGTGCTGAATGACATCACCATCTTTATGACCCATTCTATCCATCGCCTTAGCTATACGCTCAGATTGGAACAAACGCATAAGGTTATCTTCAAGTGAAACGAAAAACTGTGAAGATCCTGGATCTCCTTGTCTTCCGGCTCTACCTCTCAACTGTCTATCTACCCTTCTCGATTCATGTCTTTCTGTACCGATGATAGCAAGACCACCTGCAGCTTTAACTTCCTCACTAATCTTGATGTCCGTTCCACGACCAGCCATGTTGGTAGCGATCGTTACTCTTCCCGGATGCCCTGCTTCTGCAACTACATGCGCTTCATTAGCATGTTGCTTAGCGTTCAATACATTGTGTTGAATGCCTCTCAATTTCAACATTTTGCTCAACATTTCTGATATATCGACAGAAGTAGTACCGACCAGAATCGGACGACCTTCCTGGCTAAGTTTAGTGATTTCTTCGATCACTGCGTTATATTTTTCACGAGCAGTCTTGAATACGAAATCTTCCATATCCTTTCTGGTGATCGGCCTATTGGTAGGTATCACAGATACATCCAACTTATAGATTTGCCATAATTCACTTGCCTCTGTCTCAGCAGTACCGGTCATACCTGCCAGTTTATGATACATTCTGAAGTAATTCTGAAGTGTAACTGTAGCGTAAGTCTGAGTCTGATCGCCAACTTTTACATTTTCCTTAGCTTCAAGTGCTTGGTGCAACCCATCAGAATATCGACGACCTTCCATGACACGACCAGTTTGCTCATCAACGATTTTTACTTCACCATTGACCAGGATGTAATCGGTGTCTTTTTCAAATAATGCGTATGCTTTCAGCAATTGGTTGATAGAGTGAAGTCTGGTAGATTTGATGGTATATTCCTGGATAAGTTTTTCTTTTGCTTCAGCTCTTTCCTCTACACTCAAGGCATTGTCCTGCTCAATGTTATGCAGTCCTAATGCGAGATCCGGTAGAGCGAAGAAATCTCCATCTTCCATACCCTGTGCCATATATTCAGCTCCCTTTTCAGTAAGCTCTACACTCCTTGTTTTCTCTTCAATGGTGAATAAAAGAGGTTCATCAGCAGTGTGCATATGTTTGGATTGCTCCTGCATAAAATGATTTTCCGTCTTTTGGAGAATTACTTTTACACCTTCTTCACTTAAATATTTAATGAGCGCTCTGTTCTTAGGAAGTGCTCGGTATGAACGAAACAAGGCGATTCCACCTTCTCCTTCATTGACTCCACTATTCCCGGCTCCGATTAATTTTTTAGCTTCAATAATATAATTTGTAGCAAGTTTTCTTTGAGCATCCACCATCCTTTCTACCCTTGGCTTCAGTTCATTATATTCCTGATCATCAGCACCTTGCGGTATAGGACCTGAGATGATCAAAGGCGTTCTGGCATCATCGATCAATACTGAATCCACCTCATCCACCATCGCATAATGATGTTTTCTTTGAACTAACTCATCCGGGCTTGTTACCATGTTATCTCTAAGGTAGTCAAAACCAAATTCATTGTTAGTACCATAGACAATGTCGCACAGATAGGCACTTCTTCTTTCCTGAGAATTGGAGCGGTAGTTATCGATACAGTCTACAGTAAGCAATAGGAATTGGAACAAAGGACCATTCCATTGGCTATCCCTTTTAGCAAGATAATCATTGACCGTTACGATGTGTACTCCTTCTCCTGATAGACCATTCAAATAGGCTGGTAATGAGGCGACGAGAGTTTTACCCTCCCCTGTTGCCATCTCAGCTATCTTGCCACTATGAAGGACCATACCACCGATCAACTGAACATCATAATGAAGCATATTCCATTTAATGTCTACCCCACCCGCTTTCCAGCTATTCTTCCAGAATGCTTTACCATCTTCTATTCTAATATAATCGGCCTTACCTGCCAGAGCAAAATCGTGGTCGGTAGCAGTTACTTCCAGTTCTTCATTGATAGACAACCTTCGCGCAGTTTCTTTTACTACTGCGAATGCTTCAGGCAGGATCTGCTGGAGGATGTCCTCAAGATGTTTATCTCTTTCCTTTTTTAGTTTATCTATCTCATCGAAAAAGTCTTCTTTCTCATGGATATTATTTGTGGCTTTTGCCTGGTTTTCAAGCGAAGTAATATCATTGTCTATTCCTTCAAGATGCTGCTTAATACGCCCTCTGAACTCATTGGTCTTTTGCCTTAGTTCGTCATTACTAAGAGAGGCATATGACTCAAAGTTTCGATTAATTTCGGTGATTAATGGCATATAAGACTGAACATCTCTATCGGCCTTAGTCCCGAACATCTTTTTTATAAAATCAAACATTTTTATATTTTTATTAAATTCATATGGCTAAATTCGCTTTTGGCTTCAGCCATGTCAGGAACTTATTTTTCCAAAATTAAAAGTGCAAATGTACGTTTTAATAGAACACAGCATATTATTCACCTACATATTTATAGAATGATTAACACAGAATCCTACTTGCAAATTACAAACCAAACACGTTTAAGACAATTTAAAAATGTCAAAATGTCGCTTTTGTTTAAACTACTTGTAGATGGCTGTTATTTTGGCGCTTTCTTATTCCTTTTTTCATCCTGTAATGATCACAATAAGGACGCAGGACCTTTGAAAAATTATTACTTTCCTTTGGAACAAATGGAGGAAGGTAAGGTTTATCGATACACTTCTGATAGTGATACATCCCAAGGGGAGCAACTATGGATTTTGAAAAGTTTCAAAAAAGATGGAAGCTACATTTTAAAAGGAGCTATTTATCAACTGCAGGATAAGATCACGCATCAGTGGCAAGAAGGCCAGACAGAAACAGGTATGGTTATGCTTGAATACGCACTTGCCATGAATGGAATTGCCGCAGGCAGCAAACTCACTTCCACTAAGATCATTTACGATGATATTTTTCCTTTTAATGCTGATAAGGGTGGTGTATTTCTATTCGATATGAAGTGGACAGATCCTGCTGACCAAAAGATCGGGTATGAATTAATCCGCAATAGAATATTCAGAGGAGATACAAGTATGATGGTCTTGGGTCGTCAACAAGATGCTATGCATTTTAGCATTAAAGAGCGTGTTGAAGTCGATAATGACGGTATTCTTGGGCTGGATCTTCGAGGAGAAGAATATTATGCGAAAAATATAGGCCTTGTTAAGTATGTCAAGGATCTGGATGCTAAAACTAGGCTGGTATATACATTGGATACGATTTTTGATGGATTAGAATATATGAAATCTGTGGGACTTAAGCCACCATTTTGATCAATATTCTTAACTGCCTTTAATGAATTTCCTAACGCCCTAATAGATTAAATAATGTTTGTCCCAAAAATTCGTTCTAACTTTGTTCGATCAATCAACAGTCCAATATGCGTTTTTTTTATAGGTCCATAGTCCTGTGCTTTTTTTGTTTTTATGCAAATCACTCATTTGCTCAGATCCCTGCACCAGAACTGTATTGTATTAAAGGAGACACAGTCAGATGGGATCTACCGATTATAAGTTGCGGCGCATTCCTGTCTTACGATCTTTACTATGCGCTAAGTGCAAATGGCCCTTATACGCTACTATCTTCCATCACGAATCAGTCACAAACCAGTTTCGTTTTCACCAATTCTCCCGGAGGGGTTATTTATTATTATATGACCACTCAGGCAGCTTGTGGCGGCCAATATTCGATATCTTCTGACACGCTGGATAGTGCATCTCCTTTACCAGTGGACATTCAACTTGTGACCGTATTAAATGATGAGGTGACAATTAATTGGACTAAAGGAACATCGCCTGAGACACATGCTTATGTTATCTATAAAGGACTAGCCGGAGGAGCAGTGCAGGCTATTGATACTGTTACTTCTTTGAATTATACGGATGTCGGCAAGGCGACTGATGATTCGACATTTACCTATTATATTACTGCCTTGGATAGGTGTGGTGGAACAAGTGTTTTCTCAAAACCGCATACGACAATGTTGCTCAAAGCATCTATTGATACTTGCACGAAAGAAGTCACATTAGATTTTTCACCATACGTCGGCTGGCCCGGCGGTATCAATTATGATATCATGGTTTCTGAAAATGGCGGAGCTGAAACGATTGCAGGATCAACAGTTCAAAATACATTTGTTTTAAAAGGAGTAGCCGATGGGACAAACCTTTGCATCCGAATTGTTGCTCATGAGCCCGGGCAAAACGGTTTGAGTTATTCAAATGAAGTGTGTCTTCAGACTAAGCAGACAAAGACGATTACAGATCTATGCGTAGTTAATTTTGACCAATCAGGTGGTTCCAATTTAGCAAGTCCAGTACCAACAGATAACATTTACTATAGTATTAAAACAAATCAAGACATTCTGATTCCTGAATTATTTCTTCAAATTGCTGATGATCCTTCCAACATTAACCTGCAGGCTAAAAGTCAGATTAGTCCAACGAATGCTTCTAATTCTGGTGTTTTTGAAAAATCCATAAATGGCATCTCTTATTTTACTTTCAGCTCTACTGATGCATGCGGAAACATTGTTAACTCCAATTATATCGCAAATTTAGAGTTGAAGGCAATTTTAAAACCAAATAATGAGGTTGACTTTATATGGAGCATGCTGGATTGGGAGAATGCAATAGTTAAATCATATACTCTAGAAAAAATTAATTCGGATGGAACCACGGAAATACTTACTTCAGGTAATTCATCTCTCTTGAAATATAAAGATCTGCTCAAGGAAGGCACAGATACAGAAACCAAATATTGTTACAGGGTCGTCGCTTCGTTAGATTTGGATTGCAACGGCACAATCTTAGAAGCCACCTGCATTTCTAATGTAGCATGTGTGGAAAAGGAAGCAGGAATTTTTATGGCGAATGGCTTTGTCCCTGGTGGATATACACCTGAATTTGCTCCGGTATTTTACTTCAAAGAAAGCCTTCAATCATATGAAATGTCTATTTTCGATAGATATGGTGGAAAAATATTTACCACTAAAAATACCGAAAAAGGTTGGGATGGTAATAAAGGAAGCCAACCTATGCCGCCCGGCATTTATACATATCTGGTTAAAATAAAGTCTTCTAATGGTGCTGAAGAGGAGAAAAGGGGGAGTCTGACGCTGATCAGGTAGAATGTGTGATCAGGTGATGGGTGATCGGTGATGTGCAACGGAACTATAGATGGGAGTTTTCCTATGAGATGAAATATCGGTAATTTGTAATCGGTAATAAGGCAAAAAGGTCAAATTATTCCTAACAAAAAAAATAGCTTTATACAAAATCAGCGAAATCAATACAATCATTGAAATTAGTGGTTCAGATAAATGAGTGATCAGGTGATCAGGTGATCAGGTGATAAACTAAAAACCCGAAGGGTTGATATTATTATAGAGATTAAAGGTAATGTGAAACACAAAACCCCGAAGGCGGTGACATTATGAAATAAAAATGCCGAATAATAAATGGTAGTGTAAAAGAAAAGCATAGTTCTAATTCAGAGAAAACTCATTCTGATTTCTGATTCCTAATTTCTGATTTCTGATTTATAAGGACAATTTAAAAATCTAGAAATATTCCCACAACTTCGCGCTCAATAGCCGTTGACTTTAGTCATGGGAAAAAATCCAAAAAAATCAATTCATTGAAACATCTGTGGTATTGAATGATGGGTGATCGGGTGATCGGGTGATGATCTTTCCACTTGCCTCATTCTAACTTCTGATTTCTAACTTCTAATTTTCATTATTTTAAAGCTTAATCATATCCTGAATACCCCTTCCTACTGAAACAACTCCGGCTTCTCCCGATATACCTTCCACAAAAATTCCCCAAAAATAGTATTCGCCCAAGCAAACCACTTTCTTGTAAAGTTCGATGCATCATCCTTGTGAAACGACTCATGCATAAATCCTGTTCCTGCATGACAATTTACCAACAATTCAATACATTTTTTTATCTCAAAATCATCTCTACTAGTCAGTCCACGCATGGTGATGCTGAGCGGCCAGATCATGTCCATACCTGCATGTGGCCCACCAATACCTTCGCCTGCCTTACCTTTGAAATAGAATGGATTGAAACCAGAAAGCAATAACTTTCGGGTATTTTTATAAGTTTCATCATCATTTTTGAGAACACCCAAATATGGAAGTGACAACAAACTTGGCACATTGGCATCGTCCATCAGATTAAAACTGCCAAAACCATTGACTTCATATGCAAAGACCTCACCAATCTGAGGATGCATGACCCTGGCAAATTGATCCAAGGCAAATTTTATTTCTTTACTTAAAGCGATACACTCGGCGGCGAGCGCATTATCTCCAGATATTTTACTCACCATCTCAGCAGCCTGCTCCAATGAGACTAAAGCAAAATAATTCGAAGGAATCAGAAATGGAAATATTGTCGCATCATCACTTGGTCTGAACATTGAATTGATCAATCCTACAGGCTTCGTTGGATAACCATATCCCCCCAATGGCACTCCATCAGTCGCCCACGCGGTGCGCCTTTGAAATTTGTAGGGCCCTTGATCAGTTTTCCTTTGTTGTTCTTTGAAAGTTTTAAGCGTGAGGACAATTCCTTCTTTCCACTTATTATCAAACGGTCCTATATCGCCAGTTTCCTTCCAATATCCGAAGGCTAATCGAATCGGATAACAAAGAGAATCGATCTCCCATTTCCTTTCATGGACTCCGGGCTTCATTTCCGTCAGATCGGATTCTTTCCACTCACTGACTTTTGAAGGATCTTTGTAAAAGGCATTGGCATATGGATCAAGATGTATAAATGTAGTCTGTCGCCTGATCACACCTTCGATCAGTGATTTCAAATGCGGATCATTTCTCATCATGGGTAAATAAGGCCAAACCTGCGCACAACTGTCTCTGAGCCACATGGCATCTATGTCTCCTGTGATGACGTAAGTATCAGGTTTACCATCGATCATTTCAAAATCGACCGTAGTATCCAGCGTATTTGGAAAACAATTTTCAAAAAGCCAACCTATTTCTTTATTGCTTACACCTTTTTTAAATACTTCGATGGCTTCATTTACGGCTGTACTAGTAAATTTTCGATCTTTTAAAGCAGGCCGATTACTGACAAAATCACTTCTTGTACCGGCAAGCAGTGAAAATGGGTCAAGATGCGCTGCAAGGGTCAACAATCCTACATTTTGTACAAACTTTCTTCTAGATCTCATAAATTAGCCTTCCTTAATTTCTAAAACAACAAACCTCAAAACCCAAACAGCAAACATATCCATGAAATTTCGTTTATTTGAAATTGATTTTGAGAAAACAAGATATTATTTTTTATTCACTAAAATTTAAGAAAAAGAATTTCGTTTAAACTTATTATCATTCAATTTATTCTACTGCATATGCGTTTATTGATACTTTTCTTCTCTTTCTTCTTCCTAAGTAATTCTATTGAGGGTCAAAAACTAAAGTTATACGATTGGTATTCACTTCAATGTTACAGATCCGGCTTCGATGTCACACAGACACCCAATTACATTGTCTATAATACAATATCTGGTCTGCTCTTCATCAATAAGTCCAATAATGAAGATATTCAAAATTTCACTACTATAGACGGTCTTAGTGAATCCAGGATACAAAGAATAATGTATAATGAAGAAGCAAAAATGCTCTTTATCTATTATGCAGATGGCAGTATAGACCTCATGGATTCTGATCGAAATATCCAAAATTTGCAGGATATAAAAAATAATAATGTTCTCGTCCCAAATAAAGAATTAAATGATATTGCGAGCTATGGCAGGTATATCTATTTGTGTCTTCCTTTTGGTCTTGCAGAATTCGATGCAGTGGACAGAGTTTTTACCAATACGCTAACTGTAGAAGGTGGTGTAAAAGGAGTAGGAGTCATTGGTTCAAAACTTTACATTATCAATCAGGGTCGTTTTTATAATGTTGACAGGACTGTAAAGCCCAACATTTCATTTATCGGAAATTGGAATAAACGTATTGACCCATTGGCAGAAAAAGACACAACCATGGCCTATGAAGGCCTTACAATTTTCAAAAATCAGGTTTTTACAACTTTCAGAAATAACCTTTTTCGATTCAATTCCGACAATACTTTCGATAAGATTGATACATTGTTGACTATCAAAAATGTTAAATATCTTACATCAGGAAGCGATTTTATTATAGTAGGAGGACGATGCAATCAGGCGAATCTACCCAATAGTGGTTGCATAGCTGAGGTAGTTTTGTATGATGCATCTTTGCAAAACATTCCTTTTAATCGTCAGAATTTGAATGACAACTTATATGCTGTTCAAGATAATGACAAAATTTGGTTCGCCGATAGCTATCATGGCTACAGATATATAAGCCTTCCGGATCTCAACCCAACTTTTATCGACATTAGTAATCGTTCACCCTGGTCCAATGACGTGGTGGCTATCATTAAGACACCTGATGCGCTCTACGTGGCGCCTGGAGGAAGGAGCACAATTTACAATGGGCTTGGCAACAAGCAGGGGCTATTTGAATATAAAGATGGATTTTGGAAGATTTATAATTTATACTCAGACCCCTTTTTTGCTTCTCCAGTGCCACTTGCAGATTTTTCAAACTTTGCATACAATGAAAATACGCAGGAACTTGCAATAGCATCTTATTCCAATGGGATCATCTCAATAAAACCGAATGATAGATCCGTTTACAATGCAAGTAATTCAGCTTTGCAAACTGTCCCGGGTGACCCACAAAACACGAGAGTTGGTGATGTAAAATTTGATCGCGACGGAAACCTTTGGGCAGCAAATGTGCTGGCTCCTACTTCAGTTTTTGTCAGAACTCCGGATGGTTCCAGTAAGGGATTTGCTAATTCTTTTGGTGAAATAAAACTCATTCAAATGACCATCGATCCTATCAATCAGTTTAAGTGGTTTGTCGAACCCGCTAAAGGAATTGTAGTATACGATTCAGGAGAAAACATCCTTTCTGCATCGGACGATCGATGGGCCCTTGTTCCGGTTAAGTCTGATTTTGAAAATCAGAATATTTTGCCAAGAAGTATATACAGTGACAGTGATGGAAGGATCTGGATAGGTACAGTATCCGGAGTATTCGTCATCGACTGTGGAAGTGAGATATTTGAATCCAATAATTCTTGCGAGACAAGGTATCCGTATATTCAGGACGGCAGTGGGATTGGAGCATTTCTTAATGGGCAGACAGTCAATGTGATCACAGAAGACGGAGCCGGCAGAAAATGGTTTGGCACAAATACCGGTATTTATGTCACGAATGCCTCAGTAGATGAAGTCATACTCAACTTGACGCCCAATAATTCACCTCTGGCTGATGCCAACGTTAATGTCATTGAAATAGATAAAAAATCCGGAGATGTGTATATCGGAACTAGCGCTGGAGTTCAAATTTATAAGACGGATGCCTCCATTGGAAATGCATTCCATGATGCCAAACTCGTCATTTACCCAAATCCGGTCAAACCTTCTTATGAAGGCCCGATCGTAATTCAGGGATTAGCTCATGAGTCCAGTGTTAAAATAGCTGATGTCACAGGAAAGTTAGTCTTCGAAACCCAATCTCTTGGCAGCCAGGCCATCTGGTATGGAAGAGACCTGAATGGTAACAAAGTTGGCACTGGTGTTTACACCGTATTTGGAACAACTACATTAAATATAGACAACCCAACAGGAATCATAGGAAAAATAATATACATCAAATAAATGGAAAAATTTTCAATAGGTATGATCGGCCTTGGAACGATGGGGAGTAACCTTATGCTCAACATGGCTGACCATAACCATAGTGTAATTGGTTATGATAAAGATCCACTGAAAGTTAAAACACTTAAGGCTATTCCCAATTATACCAATATTGACGCGACAGTTGATATTTCTGAATTTGTGTCCAAGATTCAAAAGCCTGCAAAGATCATACTCCTTGTGCCCTCAGGACCAATCGTGGATTTTGTTATCAAAGACCTGGTACCATTTCTCCAAAAAGGTGACATCATCATAGATGGAGGAAATTCATTTTATAAAGATACCGATAGAAGGTTCAATGAATTAAAGGAAATAGGAATTCACTTTATGGGTATGGGTGTATCAGGTGGAGAAGAAGGAGCCCGCACTGGTCCATCTATCATGCCTTCTGGCGATCCTGAAGCCTATGATCAGGTCAAGGCTATACTAAATGACGTTGCAGCAAAATACAAAGACCTGCCATGCTCCAGATATATGGGTAATGCCTCGGCAGGACACTACGTAAAAATGGTGCACAATGGCATAGAGTATGGCATGATGCAATTGATCGCTGAAACCTATGATCTTCTTAAGAATGGCCTAGGCCTTGGCAATGATGAAATTTCTGATATTTTCACAAAATGGAACAAAGGAAAACTTTCCGGTTTTCTAATTGAATCCGCAGCATACGTTCTACTTCAGATGGATCAGACCAACGGTGGACACCTCATCGACTTTATAAAAGATGTCGCCCGCTCAAAAGGTACAGGCAAATGGACGAGCCAGGATGCTATGGACCTTCAAGTGCCTGTCCCAACTATAGATATGGCTGTAATAGCACGAGACCTTTCTGCATATTCTAATTCAAGAGATAAGATCTCAAGTTACAATAAAAAAGCATCAATTAAGGATCACGATCTTGAAATAAAAGATGTTGAATCAGCACTTCTTTCTGCATTTGCGCTAACATATATCCAAGGTCTTCACTTGATCAGAGTTGCTTCTAGAGCATACAATTATAATACGGAGATGAAAGATGTAGTAAACAATTGGCGCGAAGGATGCATCATCAGATCTGGTCTCTTGGAGAATTTTGAACAGGTGTATATGACAGATGGATTTGACGGAATGATCCTTTCTGATGAAGAAATTTATAAATTAGTGGCAAAACATATGCCTATGTTAAAAAAAGTAGTGTTATTTGCACTTCAAAATGATTTTGGATCAAGCGCATTTGCCTCGTCTGCTACCTATTTTAATATGATGTCTACAAAGCTATCTCCAATGAATTTAATTCAAGGATTAAGAGATCTTTTTGGTGCACATACATTCGAGCGAACTGATCAGGAAGGGACATTTCATCATATTTGGAAATAGAGAATCATCTGCCATATTTTTAAAATCTAGAGCTAAATGAAAAATGAAAGTGCTTCGCTTCCGACTGTTTTTATAATTTTTGGAGCAACAGGTGATCTTACATTCCGTAAACTAATGCCTGCACTGTACAACCTTTTGCTCGATGGCATGCTTCCTGAAGTCTTCTCTATAATAGGAATAGCAAGATCTCCAATGGAAAAAGAAGAATTGCTCAGTAAACTCAAAAAAGGTGTAGTGAAATTTTCTCGAAGAAAATTAAATGAGGAAAAATGGAATCATCTGTGCGAAAACTTTGAATATTTAAGTGGGGATTTTTCTGAATCCGGATTATACGAAGATATCAACAGGTCAGTCATCAATTTTCAAGGAAACAACCTTGGAAAATCAAATGTGATATGTTATTTGGCTGTCTCTCCGAATTTCTTTGGTCCAATCACCAAAAACCTTGCCGGATATCCATTCATCAAGAAACGAGACAATACAAGGTTTGTATTTGAAAAACCTTTCGGCCACGACTTAGAGAGTGCAATCGAGCTCAATAAGAGCATCATGTCCGTACTCCGTGAAAATCAAATCTATAGGATCGACCATTATCTGGGTAAAGAAACTGTTCAAAATATTCTTGCATTCAGATTTGCGAATTCACTATTTGAACCTCTTTGGAATAAGAACTATATTGAATGGGTCCAGATATCTTCGCTTGAACAAGTAGGTCTTGAAGGACGAGGCGGATATTATGATACTTCAGGCGCACTCAGAGATATGATTCAAAATCATATGCTTCAACTCATGTGTATGATCGCCATGGAACCACCAAATTCATTCGATGCAAATGAAATACGCAACAAGAAATCAGATGTTCTTTCAGCTGTTAGAAAATACAATGAAGAAGAAGTGTTTCAGAATACCGTAAGAGGGCAATATGATGCAGGTATGAATGGTGAAAAAAAAGTGCCGGCCTACAGAGATGAAACCAATGTAGACCCCAACTCGAATACAGAAACCTTTGCCGCTGTTAAATTACATCTGGACACCTGGCGATGGGAAGGAGTTCCTTTTTATATAAGAACAGGCAAAAACTTATCCCAGAAGACGACTTCTATTGCTATAAAATTTAAACCCGCACCTAATTATAGCTTTCCAAAAGAAGCCACTACCAATTGGCAATCAAATTTCCTTATCATCCACATCAATCCAAATATGGATATAAATCTTAGCTTCCAGGCAAAAGTACCGGGCCAACTTATGCAGCTAAGCAAAGTTAACATGGAATTCAATTTCGAAAAAGAATTGATGGCCAATACCCCAGAAGCATATGAGCATCTTATTTATGATGTGCTGGAAGATGATGCTACATTGTTTATGAGGTCGGATCAGGTGGAAGGAGCATGGAAGATCATCAATCCAATTCTTTCGGCATGGCAAAATAACCAGGCAAGAGAATTCCCTAATTACAAACCTGGGAGTAATGGTCCGAATAAAGCTGATGAGTTACTGGCGCAATTTGGACATGTTTGGATGAATCCGGAGGTGGATTAATTGTAAGTTTATGATCCTTTGAAAAATATTTTTTTAGTATTCTCTACTTAACAAAATAAATAGCTTGCTATGTTGCAAGCCAAATTGATTTTTATCTATCCTTCAAATCTTATTCAGATATTATGCGTTTTATTATCATATTAATATTCTTGCCAAAGAATTAGCTAACAATAAATTTGAAAAAATATATATCTAATGAAAATAGAAATTAAGACAAAAGAAACCTTTAATACTTTTGCAGCGCGCAGGATATTATCCATCATTGAAAAAACTGTTGATACTAAAAAATTCTGCACTGTAGCGCTTTCCGGAGGTAAAACTCCCATGGGAATATTCAGGGAAATGGTCGCTATTCAAAGCGAATTTGATATCAATTGGCGACGTGTTTTCTTCTTCTGGGGCGATGAACGAATGGTAGATTCCGAAAGTGATAATAATAACGCCCATATGGCACAGATAAATCTGCTCGATCATCTTCCTATACCTTCCTTTAATATCTTTCCTTTTAGAACTGATCTTTCTGTAACTCATGCCGCTGCAGATATGGAAGAAAAATTAAGAAATCATTTGGAAGTTTTATCTACCAACTCTATTGATCTGGTTTTATTAGGATTGGGAGAAGACGGTCATACCCTTTCGCTTTTCCCAAATTCATATGCGCTCAAAGTTAGGGACCAATGGGCTTATGGATATCTTGCAAGTCCAACACTGGGAGAAAGACTCACTTTACTACCTGAAGTTGTCAATAACGCAGAATATGTCTTATTTCTGGTCACAGGAGCGAACAAAGCTGCTACAGTTCAGAAGGTTCTATATAGTAAATACGACCCGGATGTCACACCTGCGCAAGTCATACGCCCCATCACAGGCAATCTAGAATGGATCCTGGATGAAGATGCCGGATCGCTCGTTAAAGTGAATCCCAAGAAAAAGTAATGTTGGGTCGATTCTTTTTAGGTTTTTAGATTCTAAGTTTTTGGCTTTGGCTTTTAAAACAAAAAGATTCCCGTTTGTATATCACTTTAGAATAATAAAATGTGAACTGTAGGGACAGGTCGCGACCTGTCCCTACAGTTCACATTTTATTATTGTTCAAAACATTATCTTTAATTCACCTTTTTTCCCTGATTAAAATCAAGGGCTTTTGAACGCGAAGATTGCATTGTAATAATACCTTTCTCACCTTATCATCTCTTCACCTTCTCACCTTCTCACCTCTTCACCTTCTCACCTCCTCACCTTCCTCACCTCATTCCACCTCCAGCTCCTGAGCCATCGTCACCTGCCTTCAAATCAGAGTTATTAATGCCTTTCTTAGATTGTTTATTGCTAAAATTCAATTTACCGAACATCCAGTTAAAACTCAATCTACCACCAAAAGCGTAGAATTTATTCACAGAAGAATAAGTGAATCCATTGCTTGTAATATCGGTTTTGAGTTTTTGATACGGCGTGAATGGATTGTCTACACCGATAGAAAGAGTCGCTTTTTTCTTTAAAAGATCACGTTTCACGCCTATACCATAGAAATAGAAACTAGTGCTTTTTCCTTGTGCTGTGAATGTCGGACCTCTAAAACCTGCATAGCCCTGCACGCCCCATACATCATAAAGTGTCCAGTTAAGAAAGCCATTAAGACCATAATTTATTCCACTATTATTGATGCCCAAAGTATTGTTTTCTACTTCGACATAACTGACATCTATATTACCTCCGACCATAAATTTGTAGCCTTTCATCAAGTTGCCGCTTAGGTTAATACCGGTATTGGTATTATTTGCCTGGTTAAAATAAGTTGTCACCAAAGTATCACCACGCTGGATCCTTACTGCCTCTATTGCATTGTTTGTAAATCTTCTATAGATGGAAGCGTTGATAGAACTCAACCCAAAATATGTATTAAAGCCTACCTCAATATTATGGGATAATTCGGCTTCCAAAGCAGGATTACCCTGAGTAATATTCTTAGGGTCTGCCTGGTTACTGTAAGGATTCAAATAAAATAAACTAGGTCTTTGTAACCTTTGGTTATAAGATAATTTTAAGCCTTTGGAGCCAATTTTATAAGACAATGTAGCACTCGGCAAAATATTGTGATAATTCTGATTCAGATCACGTTCCGTCTTGAAAAGATCTCCTTCTATGTCCGTTCCTTCATACCGTACACCCGCCTTTACGCCCCACTTATCGCTGATTGTCCACGTACCTTCAGCATATCCGGACATTACATTCTGATTATACCCAAATTGACTCGAACGAGCATTATCTCTTTCTTTTAAATTGGATACAAGATTGAGTGTATCGAATGTATAAACACTCTCCACCTGTCTGAAAATTATTTTGGCTCCAACATCCAGATTAAAATCTTTAGTAAATGGATGACTGTAATCTATCTGAGCTGTAGTTTCTTTGTTTTTCCCGTCATTATTACTGAACTCTGCATAATTCAATATATTAAATGTATTAAACTGTTGAATTTCATAATCTGTAGGCTTTATATTATTGCTAAATTGACCAGAGATGGTTAATTCCTGATTCTCCTTTTTAAACTTGTGTTTATAGTCCAGCGTTACATCCACATTTTTATTATCGTTGTAACTTTCCTGATCCCTGGAGTAATCAAATAACACAGTATCCAAAACACTTTGGACTGTGCGGATATTATTATTCAAGGACATACCGAATTTACGAAATGCCACACCTGCATTGATATTGTCTTTAGGTGTGATGTCATAATCTACTCCAAAATTAAGTCTGCCTCCTATACCATTTGTATTATTAGGCCCTGTCTGCCTGAGTATATCAAAATCAGAAAAAGACCTTGTAGCATCCATTGTCCCCTTTGCTCTCCATCCAAATCCACCAAAACCAGCATTAAATCCAACTTTATCGTACTTGAGGTTTACATTGGCGCCTGCAAAAGTACTTCTGGTGCCACCAGATAAATTTATATTACCACTAAAGCCTTTGACTGTTTTTCTTTTGGTGATAATATTGATGATACCTGCACTACCCTCCGCATCATATTTGGCACCGGGACTGGTGAGTACTTCTACTTTCTCTATTTCGTCCGAAGGTATCATTTTCATTGCTTCGGATACACTTGAGGACATAACTCCGGACGGCTTACCGTTGATAAGCACTTTGATATTCTGACTACCACGCATTGACACATTGCCGTCTAAATCAACACTTAATGTTGGAACCTTTCTAAGAACGTCTGCTGCTGTCCCTCCTTTATTCGAAACATCTTTGGTGGCATTATAGACTAATCTATCTATTTTGTTTTCAATAAGGCTTTGTTGTCCCACTATGACTACCTCATCTAGCATCTTTTGCTCAGGACTTACTATGATCTTACCCAGCATTCTCTCAGGAAGAGAGTCAGAAATAACAATATTAGGAATAGTTATGGTGGTATATCCAAGGTAGCTGATCTTGAGATCATAGGTTCCATTTTTCACTTCGATAAGAGAAAACATCCCTTTGGAGTCAGTAAGACTGCCATCTACAGGGCTTTCCTTACCTTTTTTGAATAGTGCAATAGTCACATATTCCAATGACTGCTTCGAAATACTATCAACAACACCTCCGGATATCTTTCCTTTGCCCTTAATAGCCCCTCCGAAGGGCATTTGCCCAAAAACATTTAAACTAAAAAACGTAATAAGTGTAAAAAGTATTAATCTCATATTTAGTAAATTTTGAACCATAACACGATTTTAGGCATAACCTTCTCATGTTAGTTATTATTTTAGATGAATGCAATTATTAATCGGATAGATGTGGTCAGTGATCAGTAATCAGTAATCAGTAATCAGTAATCAGTAATCAGTAATCAGTAATCAGTAATCGAAAAATTGATTTTGAATCCGATTGTTCAATTTAGAATGAACTAATATTCCCCGAGAAACTGCCAACTCTCATTATTCATTGTTCATTATTCATTGTTCATTATTCATTACTCATTATTCATTGATTTACCTACCCTGAACATAAACCAGGTACTTTTCTTCAAAGTAACTATCTGAAAACCATTTACTTATAGCATAGCTTTCAACATAATCTTTCTTGCCCAATTCTTTTCTTTCTTCTTTAAATGCCGGTCCTTTAAGAGCTATTAATCCATTTGGAATAGCATGAATGGACTTAGCAGAAAGATGCTTTAAAGACCAGAATGTGAGATCCCTTAAACTCGCAACAGCTCTGGTGACAACAAAATCTACCGTGATTTTTAGAGATTCCACCCTTCCCACGATAGCTTTAACATTGGTCAATCCAAGTTGTTCGGCAATATCTTCCACTACTTTGATTTTTTTTCCGATACTATCAACAAGAATAAACTCGGTCTCCGGAAAAAAGATTGCCAATGGAATTCCCGGAAATCCACCTCCAGTGCCAAGATCAAGGACTTTTGCTCCTGGCTGAAATCGCAAGAACTTTGCTATTGCCAGGCTGTGCAACACATGATGTAAGTAAAGAGCATCAATATCTTTACGGGACACAAGATTAATTTTTTCATTCCAATCTTTATAAAGCTCAAAAAGTGCAGTAAATTTCTTTTTTTGTTCCTCCGTCAAGGAAGGAAAATATTTCAATATTATTTCCAATGTTGTTTTGTTTTCAAAAGGCCAAAAATAGAGAGAATTCCCATAACAAAAGGAAAAGCTGCATCAAATAACAAAATATCAGTGATTCTCAAGTGCTGATGTAATACTTTTTGGATGTATTTAAAGCAAATAATTATAAGAATGTATCTAATAAATAAAAGAATAATTACCCACCATATATTCATGCAAAATGCAATTACAAGCAAGCCCGAATAAAACATTGCCCATGTCAATCCGAATAAACCTAAGAGAAATATAAATACAGTAGCATAGCGCTTACTTACACTATAATGTCTTGCCTTTTGTTTGAAATACTGAGCCCAGGTTTTCGCACTTTGCGACATGACAAAAGTATCTTTATCGAGTATGAATTTGATCTTAGTTTCAGCTAATGCAGCCTGCACAGTAAGATCATCATCACCTGCCATCAAATCCTTATGATCATCAAAATAATTAAGTTTTTTAATTAAGGAAGCGCTGTAACCCATATTTCGCCCTACTCCCATATATGGCATGCCAGCGATTCCAAAGCCAATGTATTGCAGCGCTGTTATTATATTCTCAAAAGTAGAAAAACGAGCCACAAATGTTTTTCCGGAAGTAAAAGGTGCATATCCTGCCACTAGTTGATGATCAGGATCTATTCCTGCAAGCATCTTAGCGGCCCAAAAAGGACTTGATGGTCTGCAGTCTGCATCACTTAGCAAAATATTTTCGAACCGCGCATGCTCAATGCCTTTCCTTAAGGCATTCTTTTTCCCAGGTTGTTTTTCATTGGCTAGATCAACAATTATTAATTCTGAATGATCGGCACTAAACTTCTTTAAAATATTAAGTGTTTCATCATCACTGTGATCATTGACAACGATCAGTTCAAAGACTATGTTTTTTTGAGATAGGAAAAATGGGAGATTATCAGTAAGGTTGACTGCCTCATTACTTGCGCATATGATAATAGAAACCTTGTTACTAATAGCAATATTGGCGTCTGAATATCGTTTATTTGAGGTGAGATAATAGGTCAGAAATATCCAATATATTATTTGAAACAGAAAGCTTAAGATTGTTACCCAGAAGATGAATTCAATCATAAGGTCCTTGTCAATTAATAATATTGTTTAACAACGCAAATTAAAGGGCAAATAATTACCTTTGCGGGTAATAATGAGTTTCAAATATATTACATTTTTATTAAAACTATGGCATGATCAAAAAGCTATACCAGGTTATATTTTTACTTTTTACTGTTCATTTTTCTTTTGCACAAATGACCGACAATGGTCAGACCAGATACGGCAACGAATGGATCGTAGATGGACAGCTATATTATAAGATCAAAATCACTGAAGATGGCGCTTATAAAATAGATCAACCCACTTTAAAAAATGCAGGTTTCACCGGCGACATCATAGGATCAGATTTACAATTATTTAAAAATGGAGCAGAAGTTCCAGTCACTGTAAGTAGCAATGGAACATGGTCTGCTTCAGATTTTTTAATCTTCAATGGTTATTACAATAAAAGTGAAATCGACAAATATTCATTTCCAAATGGAACAAATGATATAGTCAATCCAAAAGCAAGTATGTATTCAGATACTGCAGTTTATTTTCTGACGATCAATAATTCAAATTCTAATTCAAGAACTAAGAATCTCCCAAATATTCTAAATAATTTACCTGCAGCCGAAACGTCAATAGATCGAATCTCTGAATTAAATCTGAAAGAGCTTTGCAATACTAAAACGGAATATGCCGGTACCCATTCTTATGTAAATACTCCTTTTTCATCAGGAAAAGGTATGGTAGCAGGCGCTTATAACCAAACCTACAGTTTAGACTGCCCGGGATTGATAAATACTTCAAGATTACCTGTATTCAGCCTTCGCGGTGTTACTTCACCCGGCAATGTAACCTTAAATATAGGCCATGACCTTAAGTTTTATATGCAGGATAAATTAATGTACAATGCATATGCTCAATACGAAAATGTGCTGTATGTTAATTTTTCTTACTTGGATACATTCCGTGTAATAAAACCTTTGGATAACAGATATACCTTAACCAATGGTCACCCTTTAGATCAAATCAGAGTTGGTTATTTATCCATACAATATCCAGCTGCTTTAATTGTAGAAAATGATCAGCCACTCAAGTTTCATTTGGAGGCAAACGATCAGGATAGATATCTTGAATTTGAGTATTCAGGCATAAATCCTACTGCACCTTACTTAACTGATTCTATAGGTAGTTTCAATTTGACCGGAGTAGTAGAAGGAAGTAAAATTAAGTTTAAACTCCCGGCCTCAAATTCTTCCTTGCCATTGATCCTTTTTACCAATAATAATTACAAAGCTGTCAATAGTATCTCTTCAGTTGTATTAAAGTCTTTCAAAAATTTCAACCCCCAGTATGTTATTCTTTCACACACATTGTTGATGAATGGCCCTGCGGGAAGTTCAGCTGCAGACCAATATGCTAATTATCGCAGATCCCCGGAGGGTGGAGGTTACAATGTAGCATTAGTAAATGTAAGTGACGTCTATAATAGTTTTTGTTACGGCTTGGATTACAATCCTATGAGTGTAAAAAACTTTGCCAATTATTTAGGGCTTTCCGGAGATGCAAAGTTTATGTTCATCCTCGGTCGCGGACGAGATTATAAGGACATCAGATCTGATTCAGACCTAAAAACAGCTATAAGTAAAGGCTATGGAGTTCCTAGTTTTGGTGATTATGGCTCAGATAATTTATTAGTATCTAAATCCTTTGACAAGTTGGACCTTAACCAAGCGATTGGAAGGCTGCCGGCTGTCACACAGGATGAAGTCATTGTATATTTGAATAAAATAAAAACAAGTGATGCTGCATATAATGCACCAGGTGATAATGAATCCAAACAGTGGACAAAGCAGATAGTACAATTGAATGGAGGCAACGTCGGCGGGCCTGATCAGGCTGGGATAGCTGATGGACAGAAAGAAGCACAGGATATCATAGAAACAAGTAAGTTGTCAGGGTTTGTCACTACTTTTGTTAAAGGATCCAATGAAACAATTGGTAAGGCCTCAGAAGATTATTTCAAATTGGTCAACCAAGGTGTCTCCATCGTAGATTACTTTGGACATGGCGCTCTTGCATCTTTAGAATATCCTATCGATATACCTTCCAAATATAGCAATAGTCCAAGATTGCCTATTCTCATAATTAAAGGCTGTAAGACCGGAAATTGTCAGCGTGATGGCAGCTCCATCCCTGCAAAATTTCTGTATGAGGACAGCTATCGGAATACAGGATTCAGAGCAGTCATTGGTAGTATTTCTGATAGCGATTTGAATACACTAAGTGCTTTAGCTAGAAGATTTTATACTTTGCTGGGCGGTACTTTATATGGAAAGACCCTTGGCGAAGTATTCCAAAACACATTCAACACACCCGGGTTAAATCAATCAGGTGAAAGCATACAACAATTGTATGTCGGAGATCCTGCTTTATCTATAGCCCCGTTCCTTGGTCCTGATTTCACGATAGCTCCTAATTCTGTCAAAACTAATCCTGAAGTCATTACAACGATAGAAAACAAATTCGAAGTTTCATTCGATATTATAAATTTAGGAACAAACTATTCAGACACTTTATTTTATACTGCGACGTATGAAAACCCAGCAAAAAAAATAATAAAATCAACAAAACAATTCATTTTAAATCCAAGATCTACAGGCCGTTATAAATTTGATTTCGAATTAGATAAAACAAATTCATCAGGAGAAAGTACGATATATATCACGTTAGATCCGGATAATAAAATAGCTGAATCTGTGGCTCCTCAGGCAGAATTAAATAATGAATATAAAAACTCATTAGGGACAAAGGGATTTAAGTTTTTCATCAAAACGTCAGCAATTGAGGCAGTATATCCTTATAGATATTCAATAGTAGACACTAATAAGGTTACTATTTCAGCTTATTCTCAGTCGCTGAATTTATTGCCAAAAAATTATACATTTTATCTTGATACAACAGACCTTTTCAATTCTCCTATTTTAGAAACTAAGGTTATTTCATCTATTGCAGGACATCTTGAATGGTCTCCTAACTCAACACTTCTGGAAGAAAAAGTATATTATTGGAAGGTAACAAAAGACTCATTATCACCTTCAGAACCATTCAATATTGCTACCTCTAGCTTTACTTATTTAAAGGGCAAAACTGGTTTTTCTCAATCGCACAATGGGCAGTACAGGGAGGATTCACCACAGAATCTGAGCATTGTGGGTGGGGGAAATAACCCACAATTTGGGAAGAGGACAATGAATTTTACTTATAAAAATGGATATCCAAAGATAATGGTTGAACCACTTTTATTAGGTACAAATAGAGAAGGAGTAAATATAGGTGCAGGAAGGCCATATCTATCATATGGGCAATCTACAGAGGGACTCTTGGGGACACTTTGGTATAAAAAAGATTCTATGTTTGTAGCTTATCCAATAAATACTAATCCATACGGCGCACTTCCTGCAGCTAGCAATATTAATAATCGTAATTATTTAGTTTTTGAATCATCAACAGAGGAAGGTAGAAAATCCATAGTAAATTTTATTGAAAACGTAGCGGGTCCCGAAGATATTATTGTATTTTTTACCTATTTAAATAAGCCAAACGATGACCTATCATTGTCTAAATGGGCAGCAGATTCCATATCAAATAATGGAAAAAATATATTTAATGTTATCGAAAAATATGGAGGTACTAAGATACGAAATTTATTAACCACAGGTCCCGCTCCTTATACTATAGCTTTTGATAAATCAAAAGGGAAAATACAAGAGGAACTTGCGCTTGACACGCTCCCAATAGATATAATTGTAAACACGCTATGTCATGCTGATGGTGGTAAACTTTTTAAAGTCTTCGGGACATCGGGATTGTGGGATTCTTTTGAAATGATTCCTAAAGATTCTGTTGGACGTAAAGATACAATCAACCTTAAATTGACTGCTATTCATAAGTTTAATGCCGATTCCAACTATGTAATATCTTCCATTGTTACTTTAAATCAAGATCCAATTTTAATTGATTTAAAAGAAGTAGATGCTAATAGATTCCCTTCTATTAGTATGGATCTAAGTATAAGAGATCCTTTCCTTTATAGAGGAAAAATGGATCAATTTGAATACGTAAGATTCATTTCCAAAGAATTGCCAGAGGCTACTCTTTTAAATAATTCAGTTTCCTTTCAAACGGATACTATAAATCAAGGAAGCCAGGGAATATTCAAGATCCGTTCTAAGAATATTGGCAAACTGCCAATGGACAGTATGCTCGTCAAATTTACACTTAGAGGAAATAGTCAAGGTACTAATGAGGAATTCATCAGATTTGAAAAACTACCAAAAGGTAGCTCGTCGGAATATCCTTTTAAGTTTGAAACTAAAAAACTAACAGGAAATTATGATTTTATCTGCGAGATGAATCCAACGGAAGATCAGCCTGAAGCTTTTCATGGCAACAATATCTATTCGAGAAAATTATTCGTGCAAGGAGATAATCAAAATCCTTTGGTAGATGCTACTTTCGACGGGGCACGCATATTCAATGGAGATATCATTTCTTCCAAACCATTGATTAAAATCACAATCAGAGATGAAAACAAATTATTTCCACTTGACGATCCTGCATTATTCAATTTAAATTTAGTCAATGCATTTGGTCAAGATACATTAATTCCCTTGACAAGTGCTGAAATTAAATTTTTCCCTGCAGATATTGCAAAGATTGGCAAGAAGAATGAAGCAATAATAGAGTATAAACCTGACTTTGCTGTCTATCCTTCAAGCTTCAATGGAGATGGAGAATATTCTATCAGGATCACTGCGAAAGATGTAGCAGGCAACCAATCGGGTAAATACGACTTTGAGAAACGATTCAGAATTATCAATAAAAAATCAGTTTCCAATGTATTTAACTATCCTAATCCCTTCTCGAATGCGACCAGATTTGTATTTACATTGACAGGATTTGAACTACCGACTTATTACAAATTGCAAATAATGTCTGTAAGTGGCAAGATCGTTAAGGAGATCAGTCAGAATGAATTAGGTCCGCTTAAGATCGGCAAACATATGACAGATTATGTGTGGAATGGCACCGATGAATATGGTGATAAACTAGCGAATGGTGTTTACTTATACAGAATGATAATGAAGGATCAAGAAAAGAAAAATTATGAAAAGTTAGAAGACGGCAGAAATATAGACGAATTCTTTGATGGTCAGTGGGGAAAATTGGTGATTATCAGGTAGATTATTTCAACCAATTTAATCCTTTACACTTATTTACGTTTCTGCTATAAATCATCTTTTGTTTTATAAAAATATTTCCTTTTTTATATTCATTAAACAAATATTTTGTTTTACCGAAATCTAAAGTAAAAACACTTTTAATAAATATACTAAAAATAGATATTAAGTACTTTTTCAATAGACTATTAGCAACCGTATCGGGTTGTGCAATATCTGTTATTTCCGTTCTCTTCCGCAACAGAATCATATCTAACGCTCTTATAGAATCAATATTTTCCAACTTATTGCTTCGAAAATGAATAATATTTGAGTTCGTTACAAATCCAATTCCGTATCCATGATAGCTTACCCTTTGGCAATAATTAGTATCCTCACCATAATGAAAGAACATTGATGTATCGAATCCTCCTACCTCTTCTATACAACTCCGAGTCACCAACCATGCTGCAGCATTAATCAAAGTAATTTTCCGAACTCTTTCATCCGAGGAATTTGATACACTTTTAAAATAAGGTTTAATATAATTTTCAAAGTTAGCATCTAAGGAATTTTGATTATTAAAATGCATGGGAGAAATAATCCCATATTCAGGATTCTTCTTGGCAACTTTCAATAAATTTTGAATTGTATTTCTTTCAACAACAGTATCTTGATTTAATAAGAAAAAATAATCAGCTTTTAATTCTTCAAGTGCATATTTAATGCCAATATTGTTAGCAAATCCAAATCCTTGATTTTGTGAAAGTTTAATAATTTTTATCTCTTGAAATGTTTTTCTAACTAATTCTATTGTTGCATCAGAGGAATTATTGTCTATCATAATAATTTGAGGAATTATATAGCCTTCAAGGATACTTTGTATGCAGTTCACTATATACTTGCTACCGTTATAAGTAGCTATTATGACGACAACTTTAGTTTTATCATAACTAGTTTGATCATTTTTTAATAACGTCATGCATAGTTTTTATTGATTTAAAGTATAATGATAATTGTTCCGCAAAATTAAGTTTCAATTTTGCTTTAATACTTTCTAGATGTAGATTTCTAACATGTTCCTTAAAACTTGAGGGCTCCCAAACGCCCGACAACTCACTAATTGACCAAGTATTTAAATATGATTGTAATTTGCCATGATTAATTCCGATTCCAATATATGGAGTGCTATAACTCATTGAAACTATCACTCCATGCAGACTAGAACCGATAAAATACATAGCGTTTTTTATCAATAAGGTAATTTCATCTACAGAAGGAATATCAATATATATGAAATCTCCTTTAGAATATTGATAGATTTCATTTAAAGGTCGATTATTGCTATGCATTGGCAAATTTGAGAACGGACACAAAACAATCTTACATTCCAACTTATTTTGCAATTCAATTAATTGCTGATAAATAATCAAAAGATTTCCTTGTGAGTGCCAATCTGAAATCTGAAATAAAATATATTTACCTGAGCTTATATTCAACACTGCACTTCCAATATTGGATGAAAGTTTAAAATAATCATCATTTTCGAAATGAGATATTACAATTGCACTGTCAGGAATTAATTTAACATTTGAATCAAAATTTGATATATTTTTAAAAGATAAATTATCTCTGACAGCAAAATAATCCGGCATATTATTTAATGTAAATTTATCAAAACAATTGAATGAAATAGCACCTACAGAATTATAAAGTATTTTAATTGGAGTCTTAAAATCTTTTCGATTGATTAAAAAAGCATATTTAGAATTCCTGCTAAATAATACATTAATAATTTTAAATTTTAATAGTACTCTATTAACCAATTTAATCCGGCAAATTTGAGCAAAATATTTATTTAAAAAAATAAATAACCCATGCCAACTAGCGCCAATACTCTCTCCACCTGCTACGATAACAACCCCTTGATTCGTATTATTTATATTTTTCCTCATAGCCTTGAATCCACTCCCCTTCTGTCCACCTCTATGACTCAAATCAAAGGATATCATGCCATAAAATTCAAAATTGTATTTGCTTGGATAAAATTGTTCAAAAGAATACTTTATAGCTTTCACAAATAAAAGATCGCCATAGTTGAATCGGTCGAATGGTCCATAAATGCAAATTACTTGAAGATTCTTTTTATTATTATCAGCCACCTTAATGCTTCTTTCTATCAATTTTATGCAATTTGTGCTTATTTAATGTATTTTTGCTTGAAACAGAATCTATATGCGTAAATATATATTTTTATTTGTTCTCACCTATGTATCAATTAGTTTATTTTCTCAAAAGCAGATCCTCACTCTCGACAAAGCTATTCTCGGAGGACGCGATCTAGCTCCATCCTCCTGGTCCAATATTCAATGGGCTAAGAATGAAAACATCTTGTACTACAGTAAGAAAGGGGCATTTATATATAAGTATGACCCAGCTAAGAATAGAACAGACTCCATTCCTTTCATCTCTAGTGTGAATCCTAAGCTGAAAGCACTTTCAGCAGAAGAACTAAAGACTGTCACAGCGTTCAATCTTACGGCTGATGGTAAAATATCTTTTAACTCAGGTAGTAAAAATATCCTCATGGATATGAAGTCTGGGACATTAAAAATTGGTATGAATACTCCGGCAAAAGGCGAAAACATCGAAGCAAACGAAATATCTGGCCAATATGCCTATACCCAAGACAAAGCTCTGTGGATCCAAAACAAAGAAGGAAATCAAACAAAAGTCATCCAGGGTAATGATTCCATTGTCTACGGAGAATCAGTCCACCGTCAAGAATTTGGAATAGAAAAAGGTATATTCTGGAGTCCTAAAGGTAACAAGATAGCCTTCTATCGCATGGATCAATCTATGGTAACCAAGTATCCTATTTTTAATCTGACCAATACTCCAGCGACGATAGATAACATCTACTATCCAATGGCAGGTACTAAAAGTCATCATGTTACTATTGGTATATATGATTTAATCACTTCTAAAATTACATACCTGGAAACAGGTGGAGACCCGGAACATTACTTAACGAATATTAGTTGGTCACCAGATGAAAAAGAAATATACATCGCTGAAATCAATCGAGATCAGGACCACACAACTTTCAATGCCTATAATCCTGAACGAGGCAATAAAATCAGAACGCTATATGACGAAACCAGCAGACAATATTCTGAACCACTTACTCCATATACCTTCGTCCCGGGGAGCAACACTCAACTGATCGCACAAAGCAAAAGAGACGGCTGGAATAGTCTTTACCTGTATATACATGAAGGCGAACTTTTACGTCAGCTTACCAAAGACATAGAAGTAATGAATTTAAATGGTTTTGATGCTAAGAACAAGTTTGTTTACTTCCAGGGCATTTTGCCAAATTCAATCGATCTACAAAGCTTTCAAACAGAGTTAGCAACAGGAAAAACAATTCAACTGTCTCAAGGACCAGGACTGCATAATACCAAACAATCATTCGATGGTAAATATATATTTGAATCCACCTCTTCTTTCGGCCTAAATCAGACTTATTCCGTAATGGACACCAAGTCTAAAAAAACTACGAAATTATTTACCGCATCAGAACCTTTAGATAATTACAATATAGGTGCCACAAAACTGGACACACTTTACGCAAATGATGGAACAAAATTATTTTCCAGGACCATCTTTCCTGTTGATTTTGATCCTAACAAAAAATACCCTGCTATTATTTACGTCTATGGTGGACCTCATGCGCAGATGATCCGCAATACCAGACTTGCACAAGCACAATTGTGGATGTATACCTTAGCCAATGAAGGATTTATCGTGTATACACTCGACAACAGAGGTTCGTCTAATAGAGGCATTAAATTTGAAAATGTAACTCATCGGAACCTTGGAGACCTCGAGATGGATGACCAAATGAAAGGATATGATTTTTTAATGTCAAAATCATACGTAGATGGTAAAAGAATTGGAGTCCACGGCTGGAGCTATGGTGGCTTTATGACCATCAGTCTAATGACCAGATATCCCGGCAAATTCAAGGCAGCAGTCGCAGGAGGTCCAGTCACTGATTGGTCTATGTACGAGATAATGTATACAGAAAGATACATGGATACTCCACAACAAAATCCCGAAGGCTATAAAAAAGCAAGCACTTTCAATTATATCGACAATTTGTCCGGCCCAATGTTATTGATACATGGTACTTCGGATGACGTGGTAGTTTGGCAACAAAGTTTAAACTATATACAAAGCTGCGTTAGTAAGGGAAAGCAAATTGATTATTTTGTCTATCCTGGACATAAACACAATGTATTAGGTAAAGACAGAGTGCATTTGATCAGAAAAATAGCAGATTATTTTGAAGAAAAACTCTGAGAAAGGAGAATATAATAATTTCTTGAAGAACATATTCAGTTACAAAAAAAGTGGATACATAAAGTATTTTCATGAAGTAGTCGGGAATAAACTTTACTATGCCTTTTCTGCGTCAGTATTGATGACATTCTTGGACAGTATAGGCATAGGATTTATATTAGCGTTACTTCAAAATATTTTTATTCCTGCAGAATCAACTGGAAATTCAATTTTACAAAAGATTAATATGCTTTTTTTCTATTTTGGTTTTAGTAACTTAAATAATTCTACCTTATTAATTCTTGTTTTATTAATGTTCCTAATAAAAGGACTAATTTCCTATGCACAGCTGTACCTTCAAGCTAGTATAAATTCAACGATTCTTAGCGAAACTAGAAGACAAATAGTTCAAGATGTAAGTAATTTGCGATTTGAAAATTTTATTTCTACTGATCTTGGCACTATTCAAAATATTAGCACCACAGAAATTAGTAGGCTTAATACCGCAATGACTAATTATCTCAATACAATTCAATTCTCAATAATGTCATTTTGCTATATCATAATAGCTGTTTATTCAAATTTATTCTTTTCTTTTATAGTTTTACTAAATGCAGCTATAATATTATATTTCTATAACTTTATTGTTATTTACTTCAAGAAACTATCTGCTCAAGTTTCAAAAAAAGGAAATTTATACAATAGCTATATGCTTCAATTATTAAATAATTATAAGTATTTAAAAACTACCAATGGTATTGCAGAATATCAAAGAAAAATTATTGAAGAAATAAACTCACAAGAGAGAATAAGTTTGAAATTTGCAAAGATAACAGCCCTTACTATTAGCGCAAGGGAACCTCTTACTATACTAATAGTAGGATTGGTAATTGTTATTTATTATCAAATAAGTGGAGATATAAATACTATAATAATTTTTTCCCTTTTTCTATTTTATAGAACGCTTAATTATATCTTAATGGCCCAATCCAATTGGCAGAATTTTCAGCAATTCGCAGGAAGTATGCACAACATTACTCGGACAAAAACACTTTTAAAAAAGGCAACTGAACCAATAGGTAATAATGTTTATGAGGGCTTAAAGAAGGATATAAAATTGGTAAATGTTGAAGTAAAAATAAACGGAAACATAATCCTAAATCAGATAAATTTAACTTTACCCAAGAACAGCACAACAGCCATAATTGGTAAAAGTGGTGCAGGAAAATCTACTTTAGCATCATTAATATGTGGATTAATTCCTCCCAATAAAGGCAGTTTGTTGATAGACGGAAATGAACTTAAAAATTATAATATTCTTGAGTACAGAAATTCAATAGGTTATGTATCGCAAGACGCTGTAATCTTCAATGATAGTATTTATAATAATATTACTTTATGGGGAGAGAAATCTGAATTAAATATTAGAAATTTTCATAGAACAATCCGATTATCAGAATTAGACGAATTATTAGAACAATATCCTGAAAAAGAAGATACGATACTAGGCGATAATGGAATTATTTTATCAGGAGGTCAAAAACAACGTATTTCTATTGCTAGAGAACTATTCAAGAATACTGAAATAATAATAATGGATGAGGCAACTTCCTCTTTGGATTCGACTACAGAGCATCTAGTCAAAACGAACATTAATTTACTAACAGGAAATTCAACTATGATCATTATTGCTCATAGATTGTCAACTATACAGAGTGTTGAAAATATATTACTTATGGATGCTGGCAAAATATTAATATCAGGTAATTATGATTATTTAATCCAAAATTCGCAATTATTTAAAGAAATGATCTCACTTCAAAATATGAGTGATGGATTCATATAATATTACCGTTTCAGTAATCATTCCAGTTTATAATAATGACAATACGATCACAAGATGTGTTGATAGTTGTATAAAACAAAGTTATCTTCCATCCGAAATAATAATAGTAAATAATAATTCCACAGATGATTCGCAGCTCCTTATTGATCAATACATATTAAATCATCCAAGCCTAATAAGATTCATTTACGAGACAAAACCTTGTGCCAATGCAGCAAGAAATGCAGGAATTAAAATAGCAAAAGGCGACTGGATACAACTTCTGGATGCGGATGATGAATTGCGACCCGATAAATTAAGTCACCAGGTAGCACTTTTAGGAATTCAAAATAATGCTGATCTCATTTGCAGCTCTGCAACAAAATATATTAGAAATGAACAAAAGGACCAGATTCACAAAGAATTAATAATCAATGCAGATATCATCCAAGGGCTAATAAACTCTGAGGCAGGGATTACTTCTTCCAATCTTTGGAAAAGAGAGGCGCTTTTATCGCTCAATCTTTTCGATCAAGAGATCACTTCTAGTCAGGAATATTTTATGATGCTTGAATTCTTTAAAATGGATATGGGAATACTTCTGGACCCTATTTCTAAAACGAAGATTTATGTATCAGAAGAATCAATTTCGAATACAAATAATGCAGACAGATCTCTTGAAATAATGATTAATAGAATTAACTATTACAATAAATTAATGGAGGTATTAATTCAGAAAAATAAATTAAACAGCAATTATAAAAAAGAAATTATTTCCAATATAAACAGGTCTTATTGTTACAATGTGATCAGGTATGGACATTCTCACATGTCTAGATTAAAAGCTATTAAGAACAAATATGAGATTTCACCTAGTTCGATAGATATATTAGCCACTTATGCACATCAGGTTTACTCTATGTATACAATTAAAAAGGGGTTATTGAAATACCCAGATTTTGCATTGAATTTAATTATCAGGGTGGGTAAATTATTTTTATTTAAATAGATGAAATTTGATTTGTTGAGAAATTTAGGTCAACTCCATCCGGGGTTGGGATTATTATTCATCTTTCCCCGGGTTGCACCCGAAGTTATTGTTGTTTAACCCCATTCGGGATTGTGCATGGAGGTATTCCTCAATTTGTGCTCCGTTTCTCAGAAGCCTGATGGGCTTCAACTATAGTAACCCTGGGTATAAACCGGGGAGTGAAAGACATAAACTCCCAACCCCGACGTGGGTTGAATTAACCTCCCTGCCAATATGAAAGCTTAAACATTACTTTAAAATAAAATAAAGCCCGGCTTTGATATACATAACAAAACTCCGTACCGAAAAAGGATGCGGCAATTCCTTTAGAATCTCACCGGCTTCCTTTTTGTATTTCAGCGACATTGCCACATAAAAAGATTTGATAAACATTTCAAATAATGCTTTTTGATATGGGTAATTAAATGAGTAATTTTCTTCAAGATTATTATAAATGTCTTTGAGCGATTGTAGATTCATATCCTTTCCTTCTAAAAATTGCTCTCTGGTTTCAATTTTAACATGATCGAAGTAATTGTAATAAGGTCTTCTAGTGAAGTGCAACTCGTAAAACTCTGAAGCCCTTGCCAATAAATGCCTGTCTTCTCCTGTTTGCCCTTCGAATTTAAATTTATCGAACAATTCGGTAGGAGCTGCAAATGCCATATTGCCATAGTTAAGGCAATATTCCAATTTGTGCAATCCCGAATATTTTGATTTTGACCAGCTTATTTTTTCATCGTCTTTAATTAAAATCAGGTCAGAAAAGGTAATTACATTTTGAGCATTCTCAAAGATTGCAGCATAAGTCTTCAAATAATCTTCATGAAGCGTATCATCCGCATCCAGAAAGGTAATATAATCTCCGTTACTGTTGGCTATTCCATGATTCCTTGCCTTGCTCCTATCCTTTTCATCAATAGATAGCAGACGGATTCTTTTATCATCGGAATACCTTTTTACAATTTCATCCGGATGATCTGTGGAGCAATTGTCAACTATCAGTAATTCCCAATCAGTAAAACTTTGGGCCAATACAGACTGAATGGATTTGTCAAGAGACAAGGCCATATTGTAAATCGGAGTTATGATGGAGAATTTCAATTATTCGTTCTCATTTAATTAAAAAAAGGTCATCCATGCAAGTTACACATAAATGACCTTCCGTAAATATCTTTCTCAAGTTTCGTTTGTTAGTAATGGACCATAAAAGTATTTCTATTACTCAATCACAAATTAGAAATTAGAAGTTTGAATAAAACTCCGATGGTTGTGTCCAGTAAATGCATCCGCTTAAATATATTGAAAAATGCCCAAATTTGAATTACCTTTTAGGTTTCTTATCCCTTACTCACTTCAAATTCCCTCATCAGATCTACCAACACCTGCACACTCGACTGTGGCATGGCATTGTAAATAGATGCTCTAAATCCACCGACTGATCGGTGTCCTTTGATCCCGGAAATACCGTGTTGTTTGGTCAAAGCCATGAATGCATCATCCATAGAATTGTCTTCCATCACAAAACAAACATTCATCTTAGATCTATCTTCTACTGCTGTAGTTCCTTTGAATAATGGATTTCTATCGATCTCATCGTAAAGGATCTTAGCTTTGGCATCATTGATAGTTTCCATAGCCTTAACACCACCCATTTTCTTTATCCATCTCATGACTAGCATAGAGACATAAATTGGAAATACCGGTGGAGTATTATACATGCTACCATTATCGATGTGGGTTCTGTAGTCAAGCATTGCAGGAAGTGTGCGGCTAACGTGACCTAGCATATCCTTTCTGACAGCTACTAAAGTTACTCCGGCTGAACCCATATTTTTCTGTGCTCCTGCGTATATCAAGCCAAACTTATCGATCGGAATTTCACGGCTGAATATATCTGATGACATATCACATACGATTGGAACTTCCACATCCGGCCACCAGTTTTGCTGAGTGCCGTAGATCGTATTATTGCTAGTTAGGTGCAGGTATTTCGCGTCTTTATCTACTATGTAATCCTTAGGTATATAATTATAGTTAGATTCTTTAGAAGAAGCTGCAACGATGGTTTGTCCAAAGTTTTTAGCCTCTTTTATGGCTTTATTCGCCCAGACACCAGTGTCTATGTAAACTGCCTTATCACCATCATTCAACAAATTCATAGGGATCTGGAAAAACTGGGTACTAGCTCCACCTGTGACAAATGCGATGCTAAAATCATCAGAAAGCCCAAACAATTCCTTTACAAGAGCATGTGCCTCGTCCATAACGTCTTCGAAAGGTTTGGTCCTGTGCGACATCTCGAGTAGGCTAAGGCCGCTGCCATTGAAATCAAGAACAGCTCTTGCTGCTTCTTCGAATACTTCTTGCGGTAGGATTGATGGGCCGGCACTAAAGTTATGGATCTTCATGTGATAATATTTTTTTGAATTCTGCTATAAAGGTATTTTTTCCAATGATAAGAAGGAAATTTTATGGTAATTAAATTAGGGTGTTAGAACTTTAGTATTAGGCGGATTAGCTTGTTGCATAAAAAAGATCATTTTCAAAATGCCACAGTAGGGACAGGTTGCGACCTGTCCCTACTGTGGCATTTTGAAAATAAACATATGTTATGATTTGAGGTACGTTCCTTATCAATGCTATCCTGGTGCACTTCACACTGGTTAGCTATTCTACTATTCTACTTATTCCATACAAACCATTTCGAACAACGGCAAGCATTGTCCCTAAATTTCCTTGATTGTTTGTACAACGGTAACCATTGTCCCTATATTTAATTTTGGGTTACCAGATATTGAAATGCTGACTGGTCAACTCTATTACTATTATACTGGTGAACTATTCTACTGGTTAACTATAATACTAATTAACTGAAACATCACTTTCAATCGCAGGATAAGTCACCGCATACATCTCTCTGATGATGCGCTTTTGACGCGATTTAAGATACTTTGTAGGGTTTGTAGGGTTATACTTTAAAGGATTTGGTAAGATAGCTGCAAGCATGGCTGCTTCACTTTTATTTAAATCGGCAGCACTCTTTCCGTAATAATGTTGTGCAGCTGCCTCGATACCGTATATACCGTCACCAAATTCGACGACGTTGAGATACATTTCCAGGATGCGGTCTTTAGACCAAAATAATTCTATTAATAAAGTGAAATATGCTTCAAGACCTTTGCGCACCCAAGTTCTACTTTGCCACAGAAAAACGTTCTTAGCTGTTTGTTGAGAAATTGTACTGGCCCCGATCTTCTTTTTACTAACTTTATTATGAGCCATGGCTTTCTCAATAGCGTCAAAATCAAAGCCATTATGTTCGCAAAAGTTTTGGTCCTCACTTGACACGACAGCGATTATTGCATTCTTAGATATCTTGTCCATTGACACCCAGTCCTTCTCCCATCTGAAGTCCCTTGACTTATCGCTTAGCTGCTCACCAGAGCGGATAAACATGAGTGGGGTGGCTATAGCTGGCACAAACCTCAAAGCGATCACTGAGACAAAGCTTAGGATCACAAATGAAAAGATGGCCGTGTAAAGCCATTTCTTAAAGTTAATATTTTTTATTTTTTGTATCATACCCACATCACATGTTTTTCTATTGCTAGAAAGACTGCAATTTTAATGCCGAAGCACACATATTACATTATTTATTAATATATAGTTTACGATTAATAATGTACATACGCGATTAATTTATATATGACATCAAGATATTGACACTTTATAAATGATGTGCTTACATTATTAAGTGTCTCGCACAAATATAAATAATATGTTGAAAGATTTATACTTTATGTAATTGCAAAAAAATTATATACTCAAAAGCAAACTTAACAATTGTTCAAGTATCTTTGAAACTATGACTATCAAAATTTAAGAATATGTCTATTAAACATTTTATTGCTACAAGATTCAATTTAAAAATTGAAGAATGGAACACTGCAAAAGATGGGTCTGTTGTTCTTACCGAAAAATGGCTAGAGGAAAGATTTAATTTGTTTGAAAAATATTGTTTTCCATCGGTTGCTAATCAAAGTATAAAGAACTTTTACTGGTTAATTTTTTTTGATGTTAGCACTCCAGATATTTTTAAAAAACGAATTGAGAAATATACAAATGATTTCCAAAATTTTAAAGCAATCTATATTGATGGAATAAAATCCTTAAAATATTCTTTTAAGCAAATAATCATGGAAAGCTTGGAGGAAGATGATGATTTTATTATTACATCGAGATTAGATAATGATGATTCAATTCATCACGATTTTGTATATATTATTCAAAATTTAGCAATTAAGAAACATGAAACAATCATTGACTTAAGAAGAGGATATCAACTTGATATTTCAAGTAATATCTACGAGTATAGAAATTATTACAATAAATTTAATCCATTCATTAGTCTAGTTGAAAGTACATCTAATTTCCAAACTGTTTTTTCTCGAATGCATCATGAATGGAAAAATGCAACTTCAGTTATTGTAAACTCAAATTTGCCTTTATGGATTGAAATTGTCCATAAAAGAAATAAATTTAATCGAGCAAATTTTAATCTACCGCTGATTAGAAATATAAATTTAGAAGATTTTTCAATAAAAAAAGAATATAAATTGAGAAACCCAATTTATATTCTTACAAATAATTTGAAGGTTAAAATATTGAATGTCTTAAAGAATTTAAAATATAAATTAAAATACATTTTAAAGAAAATTATTCAACTGTTTTCTTAATGTTTTCTTGTAAATATTATGTACAAAACATTCACATTTATTCAATGTTGCTTTTACTATGTACTAGATCAAATAAAGGAGTGATATCTAATTTAAGTTTTACGGCAAAGGATTTGATGGCTTATTTGCTAATGCTAATTATTTAATAAACACCAAAGAATTAACAATGTAACGCAACTTCACTTATAAGCTAAAACCTAATAAGCTAATATCCCAACACGCCCAACACACAAAATGCGCTAACTCGCTAACACCCCAATATGCCAACAGACCCCCCCAAAAAAAAACTGCTCAATCAGAACGACCAAGCAGCTTTATATATTTCAAAACTATGACACTAGCTTTTTGAGTATGTAGTTTTCTCTTTAATACGTGCAGCCTTACCTACTAAGCTTCTTAAGTAAAATAATTTCGCACGACGAACCTTACCTCTTTTTACAACTCTAACACCAATGATGCTAGGAGAAGCGAAAGGGAAGATACGTTCTACACCTACACCATTAGAGATTTTTCTAACAGTGAACGACTTAGTCAGTCCGTGTCCTTTTATCTGGATCACATCACCCTTAAATATCTGAACACGTTCTTTAGCTCCTTCAATGATCTGGTAGCTGATCTCAACGTTATCGCCAGGACCGAAATCCATTTTATTTTTTAAACTTAATGTTTGTTCGTTGACAAATTTAATTGCATCCATGACGCTTATGTTTATTCTTTCTTGAAATGAGGCACAAAGGTAAGTAATAGTTATCGAAATATTTATTTTTCACTGAAAAAAAATACAACTTAATTTAACTTTAGCGCAAAAGCATTGCAGTCCCTTGCAAAACCTTCGATACTTCCCGGGGTCCGGTGATGTGAACTCGCACTACATAATTACCATTTGGAAGTGCTTTGCCATTTTTGTCCATGCCATTCCACCCAATATTCCAATCATGTGTAGTAAAAATCTCTTCTCCATATCTATCATAGACTGACATCTGATAGTCTTTGATTCCAAAGCCGTTGCCAGCAGGTCGGAAAGTACTGCTCTCACCCTGAGTAGAAGGCAGAAATGCGTTTGGTAAAAATATAGTATTTATAGGCACCACATCTAAAAATAAGGAGATAGAATCTTTACACCCATTCAGATTTGTGACCAACTGTTTAATCGATATAATACCCGTGTCTGAGAAAATATATGCAGGGTTTCTGCTTTGTAATATATCCCCATTGCTCAATTCATATTGCCACCGCACTGCATTGTTGCTTTCATCTTCTATTTGAATGTCGGGTTTGATATTAGAAACTTCATTTGGAGAATAACCAAACCCTGCTTCTGGAACATCATGAACTCTAACGGCCTTGCTAAAAAAACCATCATAGACACAGCCTACAGCATCAACCACATGGATACTTATATCATAAGCATTGACCTTCGAATATATATGCTCGGGATTTAATCCTTCGCCTGTATTGCCATCACCAAAGTCCCATGTAATTTTGTAAGAATCATCCAGGTCAGGATGAGGCTGGACAAAACTAATAAGAGCCGGAACACAACCGTTTATGTTATCCATTTCCAATACCTTGTCAGGTATCGGATAATACGGTACGATCCTGGTCACGCTATCTATGCATTGATTGGAATCACTTAGAGTTAATTTTATTTCATAGTCGCCAGGGCCTTTGAATCCATAAACTGCATCCTGCGAAGTACTGAAAGAAACCCCTTTATCCTGCCAATTACTCATTAAGGCTAAACCATCCTGACTCATAGAAAGGTTTTCAAATTTCACACCATTATCTTTACATGTATCGTATAAAAAACTAAAGTCCGGATCTATTCCCGGAAATTTATTAAATTTAAAAAAAGCGGTATCAGTGCATTGAAGACCTTTATTTAGAATCATAGTTCCGGTATAATTCCCAAATTCAAGTTTGCTGAGATCAAGATCTTTGGTAGTATAAATGGAATCCTTCCCATTCAGAGAAACATTCCAGGAATAATTGAATATACTTGAAGCCAAGGTGCTTTTATTGTCTATCTTAACATATTCATCACCACAAAACTTGAATTCAATATCACGACCCGAAACATCATCCGTCTCTATGGAAGCTTTGATAACTTTCTCACAGTTAGTTACATTAAATTGAAAATCTCTGATCGAAGAACTTAGTAATACACCATTCCGATATTCATCTATTCTGACACCTACCACGAATTGTCCGATGGCATTCGGCAATCCGGTTAACAATCCGGTTTTGCTGTCTATGGATATCGCTGGTGCCCCACCCATGGGGAATCTGCTCGTGAATGGTGGTCTGTAAGTAACACTATCATAAGGTGGCAGACAATCAGGGCTTGGAGATGTAAGATCACAATTATTACCGAAACTATTAGGTCCTCCACCTATGATAGGTGCTACAAAATAGTAAGCCAGGCTATCACCGTCTTTATCAAAGCCTGAATGATCAAATTGCAAAGAAAAATTGCCACAAACTGCTATCGGTGGAATAGTTTTGAAAGTAGGAGAAGAGTTCTGAAGCTGCTGAGCTAATGGTGTTATCTCCGTGTAGTAAGTAGCTCCTACATCACCCGGGTTCATGATATTGAAGATCGAATTATTTCTGCAACATCTCTGATAAATGATGTAATAGCTTAGGTTGATCACCGGCAGATCAATAATCTTAGTATAAACACCTTCCTGCACGCAAACATTCGGAGGAAGTACCAGACAAGGATTGGAAAATAGATTAGTTAGATTTGATTTGGTTGGGTTGCTAAAATTTTCATTTGTTTTTATGTAACTCCCTTCAGATGTGGCTATTGAAATCCCCGCAGGCTGATCGAAGTCCGCACCTTGAGATTGACAATCTCTGAACACCCTGATTGTAATTCTGTATTTGTTAATGCCATTACTGGTTGAAATGAATTCGTAACTCATCATTCCACCGATAATGTGTGCACTTTGAACTTTTGGAATGAATAGGAAGGAGGTCAAAAATATAAAGAGGAAAAAACGCTGCATGTTGACTAATTGACATTATAAAAATTGTCCTGAGGGCTAAATTTAACTATTACAGTCATTTTTGAATCAATTCATTTAATTGAGGTGCAAAATACTACAATTCTATCTAAAGTAATTACTTAAGTTTCGGAGGTACATATAACTAATTCCGCAATAAGTTATATATTTTAGTAAACAATTTATAAAAAGATGGATACGAATATAGTAGTTGATTTTTATTCGGCTTTGTGCAATTTGTTATACACACGTTTCGGAGTTGCTTATAACATCCTTAATCAATTGTATACAAATTAAATATATTGTAAAGATCATCATCCATATTTCTGGATAACAATAGTTAATTGAATTTTAGAGCCGTTTCAATCTGCTTAAATGTTTTCATTTGCCGGACTCAACCTTCGGAGTCTCATTCTGACTTCTGACTTCTGATTTCTGATTTCTGGTTTCTGATTTCTGATTTTAACTTCTAATGTCAAATATTGAAGTAATCATTTTAAAAGCACTGCCTGACCCCGGATAGTCTCTGTAGCACCTCTAGCTCCTGTAAGGCGCACCAAAACAGCATATACTCCGTTTGCAGCGGGTTGACCATCGGAGTTATTGCCATCCCATTTTTGGTTGAAATCATTGGAATGAAAAACCTCATTTCCCCATCTGTCATAGATCCTCATCTCAAATTCCCTTAATCCAAAGGGAATACCTACTGCCCCATAACTGCCATTTATGCTATTGCTTCCTGCGATAAAAGCATTCGGAAGGAAAATGGTATATATTGGCTTGACATCTACTATTGCAAACGCCGTATCTATGCAGCCAAACTGATTAGTTACTTTTTGATATATGGTGTAGATTCCTGTATCCTTATATTCATAAATGGGTTCAGTTAAAATTGAAAACTCACCTTCCCCAAAATCATACAACCATTTTATAGCATCTTTACTAAGATCATTTATGCTGATCTTAGCGGAGAGATTGGACAATTCTTTCGGATTGAAATCAAAAGCAGCGACTGGACTCTCTTTTATATGGATGACATTCCTAAATGTCTTTTCGTAGATACAGCCAAGTGAATGCGTGATTTTTACTGATATATCGTAATCACCCTGTGAGGCATAAATATGCTGTGGCACTGGACCTTCCCCTTTAGCTCCGTCGCCAAAATCCCAATCTATTTTTTGCAATTCAGCATCTAGCGGATCCAGATGATTCATAGTGATTAATGCATTTGCACAGCCGGTTAAGGAAGGAGCAAACACCAGGTCATAATCAGGGGATTGAATGTAATCCACGAAGTGGGTCGCACTATCTATACAGTTGTTACTATCCTGTACGATCAGGGTAAACTTTTTATCTCCAACCGTAAGTTGATTAAGTAGTGGATTTGAACTTGTTGAAAACTCCATTCCATTACTTGTCCAACTATGGGTATAATCTAGCCCAGTCTCTGTTGTAGATTTATCTGTAAATTGAATTCCTGTGCGCTCACATGGATCGAAATCAGCATCAAAATCAGCTGTTAGCTCAGGAAGCCTATTGATCACATAGTTAGCAGTATCAGTGCATTCTAACCCTTGATTAAGAATTAAACGACCGGTATAAATACCCGGTTCAGGTGTCTGGAGGGTTATGTTTTTATCTTGAGATGTTAATTTCTTTCCATCATGTTCAAACTCCCAATCATAGGATAGAATGCTCGAAGCCAGGGAACTCTTATTTTCAATATCGAAAGTTTTGCCACCACAGACAGTCAACTCTAAATCTTTGCCTTGTGTATCATCAATTTCTAACAACGCATTTACCGTTTTTTCACATTGTGTAATATTGAATTGAAAATCTCTGATCGTGGTGGATAATAATACACCATTTCTATACTCCTTTACCATCACTCCTACCACAAACTGCCCTAAAATATCGGGATTACCTAACATTAGACCGGTTTCTTTGTTGAGCGACAGCCCCGGACTGCCACCAATAGGATTGTTTATATTAAATGGATTTCTGTAAGAAACACTTTCATAAGGTGGCAAACATGCCGGAATAGGTGAAATCGAAGTGCAGCTCATGTCCATATCTTTTCCACCACCTTCCAAAGGGGCTGTTAAGCTATAAACCAAACTATCTCCATCTATATCTATGGCTGAATGATCAAAGTTTAACGCATAATTTCCACAAATGGCTATAGGCGGGAAATTCTTAAAAGTTGGAGATGAATTATTTAATTTTTGAGCCTCTGGTGTGATCTCTATCATAAAAGTTGCCCCCCGATCACCCGGTGCAAGAATATTGAAAATGGTGTTATTCCTGCAACATCTCTGATATATAATAAAATACGAAAGATTATCCTCTATTGGCAATTTGACCAATTTGGTATAAACCCCTTGCTGCACACAAACATTTGGAGGCAGGGCTAGGCAAAAATTAGTAAATTGATTTGAGATAGTGGTCACTACAGGGTTTCCGAAGGATACGTTCTTGTTAAAATAAGTGAAATCTGATTTGCCAATGGAGATTGGTGCCGGCTTGTCAAAGTCCGCTCCTGTAGTAAATGGGTTACAATCGCGAAATACACGTAAAGTGATTTTATAAGTATTGATATTATTCTCCGTAGAAATATATTCATAGGACA
>Ga0209480_10000124_pt1 | contig 71158 bp, 69 predicted proteins | sample JI61114C2DNA_FD_187501 | JGI IMG/M metagenome (GOLD analysis project Ga0209480, IMG submission 187501) | Wastewater effluent complex algal communities from Wisconsin, to seasonally profile nutrient transformation and Carbon sequestration -... | ecosystem: Engineered > WWTP > Effluent > Algae...
TTCAACTTAAACGATTTTCGGGATCAGGAAAAACCAAAGATGGTTTAAATTTTTTTGCTTCTTCTATTTCCATGGACGCATACGAAATAATAATAACAATATCTCCTACTTGGGCTTTGCGAGCAGCAGGTCCATTAAGACAAACAGTGCCTGAGTTTGGCTCCCCTTTTATAACATAAGTTTCCAAACGCTCGCCATTATTGACGTTCACAATTTGTACTTTCTCGCCTTCAATCAAATTAGCGGCTTCCATCAGTTTTTCGTCAAGCGTAATGCTACCTACATAATGCAGCTCGGCTTCCGTAATTTTTACCCGGTGTATTTTTGATTTTAAAACTTCAATTCTCATCTGTTAATAATAAATTATCAATCAATCGAACCTCGCCCACGTAGCCGGCAATAAGCAGAATGGCTTTGTTCGAAACGTTTCCTAACGGCATTAAGTTTGTTGTGTCTGCCAATTCAAGATATTCAAGTTTGATTCCGCCTTTTTGAGAAATGCTTTTCTTAATCGTTTCGACAATAGATTCCATATTGCTGCCCCCCTTCAACAAATTTTTTGCTTGCAATAACGATTCATAAAAAACAATTGCAGCTTTGCGCTGATCACTTGTTAATCGGCTATTGCGCGAAGACATAGCCAGCCCATCTCGCTCGCGTTCTATGGGTACACTTCGTAGCGTTACATTAAACTTTAATTCCTCAACCAGTTTTTCAATTATTTTATATTGCTGAAAATCCTTTTGCCCAAAGTAGGCGCGATCTGGATTTACAATGTTGAAAAGTTTTGAAACAACAAGTGCCACACCACTAAAATGGCCAGGGCGAAAGCTTCCTTCCATTACTTTGTCCAACGATCCAAAATTAAATTTTAATTGCGATGCAGTTGAGTACATCTCTTCAGGTGCTGGGCAAAAAAGAATGTCGCAGCCGGCCTTCGAAAGAATCTCAATATCCTTCTCCAAAGTACGAGGGTATTTAGCCAGATCATTGGAGTTGTTGAATTGAGTTGGATTAACGAAAATGCTGCAAATTGTTTTGCTGTTTTCGCGCTGCGAAGCCGCAATAAGTGCCATATGCCCCTTATGAAGAGCACCCATGGTAGGCACAAATCCAATCGATTTTGAATCGCTTTGTAAAGTCCTTAAAAAGGTCTTGAGGGGTTCTATTTCCTTGAAAATATCCATTTCTGGCCTTTTTAAAGGGTCGCAAATATAGGCCTTATCTCCGAAGAATAGTTGATGGCGGGCTTAAAATTCCGTATTTTTGTGGTTCTGTTTTTCGTCTTGAATTAAAAACTCCTATTATGTCCAAAATCCGTATTCTTTATGTTGCCAGTGAGATCAACCCTTTTTTGCAGACCACCGAGGTAGCAGACTTTGTCAGAAAACTTCCTCAGGCAATGCAGGAAAGAGGCATGGAGATCCGGATTCTGGTGCCGAGATTTGGTTTGATTAATGAGCGGAAGAATCGGTTACATGAAGTAGTGAGACTTTCAGGCATTAATATAGCTGTAGGCGATGAGGAAAAACCGTTGGTTATTAAAGTAGCCTCTATCCCAAATGCCAAGCTTCAGGTTTATTTTATCGATAATGAAGATTATTTCCACCGCAAGTCTGTTTTTCATGATAAGGCAAATAAGTTTTACGAAGATAATGACGAGCGTGCCATCTTCTTTTGTAAGGGGGTAATTGAAACTGTGCGCAAACTGGGCTGGGCGCCCGATGTTGTTCATTGCAACGATTGGATTACCAGCTTTATTCCGTTGTATTTAAAAACAACCTATAAAAACGATCCCTTATTTAAGAATACAAAAACCGTTTTCACCATTTACGACAATAGCTTTACGCATAAGTTTAAAGGTGACCTAATGGGTAAAGTGCGCATGATGGATATTGATGACGATATGTTGGGGCACTTAAAAACTGCAGACTATGAGGGGTTCATTAAATTGGGCGCTCAATTCTCAGACATTGTTTCTATGGGTGGAGACAATAAAAAGTTAGAAGGATTAGTTAAGAAGTTAAAAGAGACAAAAATTGAGACCATTGAAAAAGACGACAATTACACCGAATCGTTTTACAACCTATACACAGAGCTGGTGGGCTAAAAGTGCCTACCTCCTCTCTATCTTATTCATTTTATTTTCGTGTGAGGAAAACCTGAATTTTTTAGGATTCAAGAGCGATCAACAGCGGTTTAAGGTTTACTATGCCGAAATTCCGGTAGAGAGCAGTGTGCTTTTGATGGATTCTTTAAGCACGTTAAGTTTTTCAAGTACGTCTGCTGCAACAAGCCGTTTGCTATTTGGCAAATATGTAGATCCGGTTTTTGGATCAATTGAAGCAAAAGCGATTGCCCAATTCAGACCTATATCGTTTCCCTTTTTTGCGCCTACTGCAGAGTATGATTCAATTATGCTTAACCTGCGTTACGACTTTTATAGCTATGGTACTTTAGGCGAAACCTCTCAAACTGTTTCGGTATATGAAGTCACCCAGATCTTAGATTTTACTGGCGCTTACTTTTCAAATACCCCGGTAAGCATTAGTAATACCCCATTAGCAACAACTGATCTTCCTGTTGATGATACTTACTTTAAAGCTGAACTTGCGAATACAACCCACGACTCGATACTCACAGCCAAATTTAGATTGGACGATGATTTTGGGCATCGGTTATTTGATGCCGCTAATCCCGAAGATACTCTATACACAAATGTGAACTTCTTTATCAAAAAATTTAAAGGACTGGCCATAGTTCCTCAGCAAGCTGACAAAATTGTAGGGATAAGTAGCTCTGATCCCAATACTTCCCTCGTACTTTATTACCACGAAGGAGATACAAAAAAAGCAATCGTATTTTCATTAGCGAATTTGATTGCCTTTTCACAAATCAATGCCGATCGCTCAGCCACTGAACTCTCCGGTCTCAATAGCTTTTATTCTGATTATACAGCTACTAATAATCGGCATATTCAAAACGGAACCTCCATCATTACCAAGCTTGATTTTTCAAAGTTCTATGAATACATGGATACTATTCCACAAATCATAATTAACTCTGCCGAACTTTCTATCAATGACGCGGAGCCATCAACTGAATTTGCCGCACCTGATAATTTATCATTGGCAATGCTGCGGACGAACAACCGCTATAAGACTTTCAGTTCTAAACAAGACACCCTTGATTATGTTTCCTTCGGTGGTGCTGTAACAACCCCTGATTTTTCAAAGATGTTTGCATCAGATGATGGGGGTAGCCTGCTAACTTTACCATATACCAGCGACAACAATGCCTACAAAGCATATCCTACTTTGTTTTTTCAGCGTCTTTTTAATCTTAAACAAAACAAATACCCCTATTGGGCATTTCTACCAGCTACCCCGCCTGCAGGTTATGCAGTTAACCGAACTGTTTTCCCAAAAGATAACATTAAACTAAAAATCTACTACACACGCTCGACTCTAACCGAAAATCCTTAATCCTATGTGTGGAATTGTTGCTTACGTTGGTCATCGCCAAGCGCATGAAGTAATTATTAAAGGTTTAAAAAGATTAGAGTACCGCGGATATGACAGCACCGGCATTGCCCTGCTCAATGGCGGCCTAAATGTTTATAAAAAAAAAGGTAAGGTTGCTGAATTAGAGTCATTCATTAAAGGTCAAAACTTAACAAGCCACATTGGTATGGGGCACACCCGTTGGGCAACACACGGTGAGCCTAACGATGAAAATGCGCACCCCCATTATTCAGCTACAAAAAACTTTGCCATCATTCACAATGGCATCATCGAAAACTACTCAGCGCTTAAACAAGATTTGTTGAGAAAGGGGCATACTTTTCTGAGTGAAACCGATACAGAAGTTTTTATTCACTTTATCGAAGACATTAAAGAGAATGAAGATTGTTCAATTGAGGAAGCTGTGCGCTTAGCGCTTACAAAAGTAGTTGGCGCATACGCCATCGTAGTGATGTCAATGAGCGACCCCAATTTATTAATTGCTGCCCGCAAAGGAAGCCCACTTGTGTTGGGTGTAGGGCGGGGTGAATTTTTTATGGCATCCGATGCTACTCCAATTATTGAATACACCAATGAAGTAATCTATTTAAACGATCAGGAAATAGCGATTATCAATGATGGCAAGTTAACCATTAAGGATACTTCCAATCTGCCGCTTACTCCATACGTGCAAACTATTGATTTAGAATTAGAGGCAATTGAAAAAGGTGGCTACGAACATTTCATGTTAAAGGAAATTTTCGAGCAACCTCGTTCTATAAGAGATTGTATGCGTGGCCGATTGGATTCTGCTTCAGGGCGATTAGTGTTAGGCGGCTTGCGCGAATATTTAAATAAGTTAGTTCAAGCCGATCGCATTATTATTCTTGCCTGCGGTACATCGTGGCATGCCGGGTTAGTGGCCGAATATTTCTTTGAGGAATTTTGCCGTGTGCCTGTAGAAGTTGAATATGCCTCTGAGTTTCGATACAGAAATCCAATAATACGAGAAGGTGATGTAGTGATTGCTATTTCACAATCGGGTGAAACAGCCGATACACTTGCCGCAATTGAATTAGCAAAATCAAAAGGCGCCATCATTTTTGGTGTGTGTAATGTGGTGGGGTCATCTATTCCACGTGCAACCCATGCGGGAGCTTACACACATGCAGGCCCTGAGATTGGTGTTGCCAGCACGAAAGCATTTACAGCGCAGTTAACCGTGCTTAACATGATTGCCTTAATTGTTGCTGAGAAAAAGGGAACAATCACTGAGCAAAAATTCAATGAGATTTTAGTGGAGATGGAAAACCTGCCTGCTAAAATTGAAAAAGTGTTGGCCTTGAATGACAAGATCAAACTAATTGCCGAAGAGTTTAAAGACTCGCGCAACTTCCTATACTTAGGCCGAGGGTACAACTTTCCAGTTGCCTTAGAAGGAGCCTTAAAGTTAAAAGAGATTTCATACATCCATGCGGAAGGTTACCCAGCTGCAGAAATGAAACACGGACCAATAGCATTGATTGATGCCGAAATGCCCGTAGCTTTTATTGCAACCAAAGACAGCTCGTATGAAAAAGTTGTTTCCAATATTCAGGAAGTAAAAGCGCGCAAGGGTAGAGTAATCTCTATCATTACCGAAGGTGATACATTGATTCCTAAAATGTCGGAGTTTGTAATTGAAGTGCCGCATGTTGCCGAGTCACTCATGCCATTGATCTCGGTAGTGCCACTGCAACTTCTTTCCTATCACATTGCCGTGATGCGTGGTTGTAATGTTGATCAACCGCGTAACCTGGCAAAGTCTGTTACCGTAGAGTAAATCATCAGTTGTTATTCTTCTTTGCAAATAGATCTACCGATGGTACCCGTAATGCTATAACGGTTAAAAAAAAAGAGAGCCACTTTTAGTGCGTAAAAATGGCATCTCTTAACCTACTTAACCTAATTACTATTTAATTCCAACCACCGCCTAATGCATGGTAAATGTTAACCATTGCATTCATCTGTTGCTTTTTGGTTTCAATCAAGTCAAACCTGGATTCAAGCGCATCGCGTTGGGTTAGCAACACTTCCATATAATCAGCCCGAGCTGATCGGAATAAATTACTTGAAATGGTGACAGATTGTGTAAGCGCTTGTACCTCCTGCCTTTTCAAATCATATGTGTTTGCCAGGTTGCTAATCATTGATAACTGATTAGCAACTTCGATGTAAGCATTTAAAAGTGTGCGTTCATAATTATAAACAGCTTGAATTTGCATGGCGTTAGCATTATAATAAGCTGCTTTTATTGCATTTCTGTTTATTAAGGGCGCTGTTAAATCTCCGGCCAATGAGTACAATAAAGACTGTGGAGCTTTTATTAAATAGGATGGGTTAAACGCTTGAAAGCCTATGCCTGCAGAAATTCCTAACGAAGGATAAAAACGAGCTTTAGCAACCCTTACATCCAACTTGGCTGCCACTAATTTCAGTTCTGCCTGTTTTACATCTGTGCGGTTTTCTATAAGCTGTGCAGGGATACCTGCGAGAACACTGTTCGGAATCAAATTGTTGAAGTCTTGAGAATTGCGCTGAATGGTCTGCGGAAATCTTCCTACTAAAAAATTAAGATAGTTCTCCATTTCAACAATATTCTGCTGGATGCCATACAGTCGACTTCGTGTGTTCAACACCTGAGCTTCAAACCTGCGCACAGCCAATTCTGTTACCCGGGCTGCTTGCTTTTGTTGTCTTACGATTTCGAGTGCATCGCTCTGGATTTCGATGTTCTGTTTTACAAGATCAAGTTGATTATCAAGTGCTAATAATTCGAAATATGAATTCGCAATTTCAGCAATCAGATTTGTCACCATAAAATTCTTTCCTTCCACGGTTGCCAGGTATCTGGAGAAGGCTGATTTCTTTGCGTTACGAAGTTTGCGCCAGATGTCAATCTCCCAGGTTGCGTATGCTCCAATCATATAATCCTGCAATGGATCGGGGGTTTCTTTTCCCGGCATAATTTCAGTTGTTGCCTCGCTGGAACCCTTGCTTGTATAGCGACCTACCTTATCAACACCACCTGAAGCACCGATACCAACAAAAGGTAGGTACTCTCCCTTTCGCGCTCTTACTTCATTTCGTGCAATTTGAATCTCTTGTAAAGTAATATTCAGTTCCTGATTATTACGAAGTGCGGTGTCGATGAGCCCAATCAGGTTAGGATCTGTAAAATAATCCTTCCAATTCATCTTCGCTGTATTGGTAGAGTCCTGTGAGTTGGTGTAACTCACAGGTGTTTTCGTATTCTCCGTTTTTGGAACGATAGTAGGAGTACAGGCCAAAAATATTATCGACAAGAACCCTGCTCCTGTGAATTTATATATGGTTCTTCTATTCATGTTGTTTGTTTTTATGTTGGGGCTCTTCTGATAACGGTCTGTCATATTCATCTTTAATCAATTGACGACCATCCGCTAGTTTTCCAAAAATGTAATACAGACCAGGAATAACAATTACTCCAATAAGGGTTCCGAGTAGCATACCGCCAAGCGCTGAGCCTCCAATGGTACGGTTACCAATAGCACCAGCACCGGTTGCAATAACCAGCGGAATCAATCCGGCAATAAAAGCGAACGATGTCATTAAGATCGGGCGAAAGCGCACCCTGGCTCCTTCAATGGCTGCTTCAAGAATGGTTGCCCCGTGACGGTGCTTCTGCACAGCAAACTCTACGATCAACACCGCATTTTTACCCAGCAAACCAACTAGCATAATCAATCCGATCTGTGCATAGATGTCGTTGTCAAGCCCCATCAACTTCAGCAACATAAAAGAACCAAACACTCCTACAGGAAGTGAAAAAATTACGGCCAAAGGAATAATGAAACTTTCATATTGAGCGGCTAACACCAGATAGACAAACGCCAATACAACTAAGAAAACATAAAGCGATTCATTTCCTCTTTTCGACTCATCGTAGGAAAGACCTTCCCAAGCAATATCATATCCTCTTGGTAATGTTGTTGCGGCTACTTCACGTATGGCTTGAATAGCATCTGCCGTTGTATACCCTTTTCCAGGCAAGCCTCGGATGGCTGCGGAGTTATACATATTGTAACGTGTAATTTCATTAGGGCCCTGTTGCTTTTCCAGTTTCATAAAAGATGAATAGGGAACCATTTCGCCTCGATCATTTTTTACAAATAGGTTTAAAACATCGGATGGAAGCCTTCTGAATTCAGGAGATGATTGAACATACACTTTGAAAAAACGATTAAACCGGATAAAGCCTTGCTCATAGGTACTTCCGATTAAGATGTTCAGGTTTTCCATTGCCCTTCCGATTGATACTCCTTTTTGCATCGCTGCTTCATTATCGATTATTAATTCATACTGAGGATAATTGGCTGCGAAAAAAGTAAATAGACCTGTTATCTCTTTGCGTTTACCCAAATCATCCATGAATTTTTTATTGATTTTATCAAACTCATGATAGTCGGTCTCTGTGTTTTTATCCAACAACCTCAACGAAAATCCTCCTGAAGATCCAAAGCCAGGAATAGCGGGTGGTTCAAAAAATTCAACTATGGTTCCAAGGTTTTTTGATTTCTCCTCCAATTCCTCCATGACTTCTTTAACAGAATGATCACGGTCCGACCAAGATTTTAAGTTGATCAAACACGTACCTGCATTTGATCCTCGTCCTTCCGTCATAATTTCATAACCTGCTAGAGAAGATACGGATTCCACATCTTTAATTTCTTCACAGATTTTCTGAAGTTTTTGTGACACCTGGTTTGTTGTTTCCAATGTTGAGCCAGGAGGTGTTTGAATAATGGCATAGATCGTACCCTGGTCTTCACTCGGTATAAATCCAGCAGGCAGAATTTCACTTTCAAAAAATATTCCTGCGCAGAATAATGCCAGAATACCGAATGTGAGGACTCTTCGGTTTACGATTGACTTTAACAAGCTTGTATATTTCCCGGTAATTTTTTCAAATACACCATTAAAGCCATCAAGTGCCTTGGTAAGCAAATTTCTCTTTTTAGGTTTGCCATGATTATTCTTTAATAACATAGCGCACAATACCGGAGTAAGTGTAAGCGCCACCAAGGCAGAGATTACAATAGCACTGGCCATGGTGATAGAGAATTGTCGGTAGAATGTTCCAACCGGTCCACTCATAAAGGAGATCGGCAGGAACACCGAAACCATAACAGCAGTGATCGCGATAATAGCACCACTGATTTCGCCCATTACTGCTTTCACAGCATTATAAGGATTAAGATGTTCTTCCTCCATTTTCGCATGGACGGCTTCTACAACCACAATGGCATCATCTACCACAATACCTATCGCCAACACAAGCGCGAAGAGTGTAACCAGGTTGATGGAAAGTCCAAAGAATTGAATTACAAAGAATGCTCCGATTAAGGATACAGGAACTGCAAGTATGGGTATCAAAGTTGAACGCCAATCGCCAAGGAAAATAAACACCACTATGGCTACCAATATAAATGCATCTCTTAAGGTGTGTGTTACCTGTTCGATAGAGGCATCCAGAAATTTAGAAACATCGTAGCTGATTTTATAATCCAATCCTGGAGGGAAACTCACTTTCATTTCTTCGAGCTTCGCTTTTACTTCTTTAATTACGTCACTTGCATTGCTACCATAGTTCTGCTTCAATACAATAGCTGCCGAAGGGTGGCCATCCAGGTTCGAGTAAATATCAAAAAACTCACTGCCTAATTCGACTTTGGCAATATCCCTTAAGTGTATGCTTTCACCTTCTGAATTAGCCCGGATAATAACACCTTCATACTCCTCCGCTTTATTAAATCTTCCTTTGTAGGTAAGTACGTATTCCAGCGACTGCGCAGCAATACCAGAACTTTGACCTATTCGGCCAGGGCGACCAATAAGACTTTGTTCAGCTAAGGCACCCATTACTTCTTCGATAGAGATACTATATGCACGCATGCGTTCTGGATTTAACCAAACGCGCATAGCATAAGTACGACTACCTAATATCTGAGTTCTGGCTACCCCATGAATCCGGTTGATTTCAGGAATCATTTTAACGCTGGCATAATTGTATAGAAACTTTTCGTCCATGGTTTCATCCTTGGCGTAGAGGTTAACATACATCAACATACTCGGTTGAATCGGAGTAATGATAACACCCTCACGTTGAACGAGAGCAGGTAGCAACGGCATCACTTGATCTACTCTCGTCTTGACTCGAATAACAGCCTGATTGGGATCTGTACCGGGTTCAAAGATTATGGTCACGGTTGCTTCACCAGCACTCGTAGCATCCGATGTCATATACCTCATATCCTGAACTCCATTAATCGCATTTTCTAATGTGATGAGAGTAGATTCTATTAATACTTTGGCGCTTGATCCCGGATAAGCAATGAAAATACTCACTGTAGTGGGAGCAATTTGTGGGAACTGAGAAATAGGCAGTTGCTTAATTGCCAGTGTACCTACAAAGACGATAATAACCGAAATTACAATGGCAAAGACGGGTCTATGAATAATGTTACTAAACATTTTCTTCTGCTTTTAGTGTAGTGAATTATTCAGCGTAAAGATTGAGGTGTGATAAAACGAAATCAGGTTTTACAAATTCCCACTTGATCTCCTCGTTTTCTCTTACCAGGCGTATACCTTCAAGAAGTATTTTATCGCCTTCCTCCAGACCTTCTATTACTGCATAGATGTGAGGAATTTCAGCCCCAATCGTAATCGGTCTAGATATTATTTTGTTGTCTTTGTCGATTACAAAAACATACTTCTTTTGGAGGATCTCAAACGTTGCTTTCTGCGGTATTAGAAGTGCATTGGTAACGGGCACATTCAGCAATATATTTCCAGTTTCGCCATGCCTCAATAATCTATTAGGATTTGGAAAAGTTGCCCGGAATGCGATGTTTCCAGTTTCATTGTTAAACTCTGCTTCAATGGTTTCAACTACTCCTGGATAGTCGAACAATTTTCTATTTGCCATCTGCAGACTTACTCGTGTCTTTTCTTTTCCTTTAACATTTGCTTCGTAATCTAGGTATTCTGATTCGGGAACATTAAAGTAAACCCACATCTTGCTGTTATCCGATAGACTCGTTAATAAATCGCCTTCATCCACAAGACTTCCAAGTCTAACATGGAAACGATCCATGATACCATCAAACGGAGCTCTGATTTCCGTGAAGCTTAAGTGTACTTGAGCTAATGCTAATTCAGCCTTGGCCTTATCAAATTTTGCTGCGGCTAATGCCAGTTCATTGGGTGCCACAATGTTGCTATCGGCAAGTTGTTTTGTGTTTTTATATTCGATCTCAGCAAAGTTTGCTTCAGCCTGTGCTTTTTGTAGTTCGGCCTTATAGAGAAGCGGCATGATTTGAAACATAAGTTGTCCCTTTTTTACAACCTGTCCCTCATCAACAAAAATTTGCTGCAGATAACCTTTTTCCAGTGCCCTTAATTCAATATGCTGGATTGAGCGAATTTGGCACACGTAATTCTTAATAAGAGAAGTGTCCTTCCTCACTGGGCTGGTGACTAAAAATTTTTTCTCCGATTCTTTCTCTTCTGTTTTGTGAGATTCGCAGCTTGTGTTCGCTAACGCTACACACACACCCAGAAGCATGATAATTGCCTTCATAATTTATTTTTTTAACAGTGGGTTTTTTGTTTGATCATTTTTATAGGCAAACTTTAAAAGCTTTAACTTTTAATCCATGCGTCAAATCCACATGAACGCCTAACAAGTAAAAACTAGGGGAGATAAGGCAATTAAAATTTTGCCTTTGGGTAAATCAGATTCTGAATACCCTGAATGTAGCGTAACGACTATTGGAAGCTAACTCTTGAATTGGTTTAGCGAACGATTCGCCTTGATCTGTGTGGCCGAAAAAGTGACCCGGTGTTTGTTCGGGCAAAAGAATAGTAAAGAAATTAAAGCCGGTTAAAAATTTCTTTAAAGAAGTTAATTTGTACTTCTCTTCCTCTATTTCGGCAATTTCAATTTTTAAAGGTTGCTCTGAGCAGCAAACAAAAGACCTGATATCTTTGATAGCAATAGCTTTGGCCTCAAGCGAGTTGGTAAGTATAAGCGAAGAATAACTGCAATCCTGACTTGCGTATCCGTATAAATGGGCGGAGCCATTTACCAGCAAGAGACACTGGGCCAAAATAAATCCTATTATAACCTTCCTCATCAGGGGTGCAAACTTATACAAAGTTGATTTTACATTCAAATATCTTACAAAAAGTTACCCAGCGCACAATCATGAAGGGATATACACACCGTTTGAACGCACAAAATGGATTGCTTGTTCATGTTTTTGAAAGAAAAATCCGCAATACCTTATAAGTATGCGGACTTCAGCTGCCATACGCTCGTTAGTCTGATGTAATTAATATCAATAAGGTTTTAGTGCTTAGATAGATATAAAAACCCAATAGCATAAGAAAGGTCTTTTGCAATTAGATTTTTTTATGAATGTCTTCTACTTGCCGGATAAAGTGTGAGATTTTTTCATCAGCGGCCGATCCATAAGAATCAACAAGCGTCCCTTTCTTACCATCATGAGTTTCTATTAAGTAGAGAATTGAATTATCGTCTGGATTACTATAGCCTTCAAAGCGATAAAAATTTGAAATTACTATTTGGTCGGCCTTGTAGGGGTGCGAAGCCTTATGACTGATTAAGGCTCCGTTCACTACCCTAAAGTTTTCTTTATATCCCAGACTCACTACTTTATCAACTTGTTCAGAAAGTGTAGTCATTTTTTCGGTTGCATCTTGCTCTTTCATAACCCTTTCATTTTAAAGTTCTCCTTTATTGGCCAACTTCTTCATTTTCTTATTTGCGTAAATAGCTACTTCTACTCTGCGGTTTTTCTGTCTATCCGCGTCCGTATCATTTGATGCGATCGGTTGCATTTCGCCATAACCTTTCGTGGTAACGCGATTGCCTTGCACACCTTGTGCGTTCAAATATTGCGACACACTGCGCGCACGCCTTTCAGACAAATCCTGATTGTACTTAGCTTCGCCTGTATTATCCGTATGCCCTTCAATTAAAATTGATGTGTCGTCATATTTTTTTAACGTAGTAGAAAGTTTATCAAGATTAGTTTTGGTATCACCAACCAATGAAGTAGAGTTAACATCAAACTGCAATCCTGAATTAAACGTGATGAGAATACCTTCACCAACGCGCTGCACGTCTGCGCCTTCTAAGTCCTTCTTCAATTCTTCAGCTTGCTTATCCATGTGGTTGCCTATGAGCGCACCTACCGTGCCCCCAACGGTAGCGCCAATAATTGCACCCACCGCAGTATTATCTGAATTATGACCGATTATAGCGCCCAATGCGCCACCCGTGCCAGCGCCAATGGCTCCACCTTTAGTAACATTGGTTGCGTTACAACCCACTAAACACTGTGTTAAAAACACAACGGCTACCATCAGCGAAGCAATAGAAAGTGAGGTTATTCTTTTCTTATCCATAGCACTACTTTTTATCAGGATTTTTCAATGCAACATCAAGTTTTTCGTTCAGGCGCTCACACTCCACTTTCATTTCACTCCATGTATTTTTTGCGCCTTGCTGAATATCGTCCCAAGCCTGATCGCTAGAGCGGTCAATATTATCCAATGCATCTTCTACTTTCTTCCGATGATCGGTAAGTTTCGCTTTAAGATCTTCCAGTTCCACTTTCGATGCTTCTGTACTATTTTCAAGCTTCTTTGAAATTTTATCGAGCCTAGTGTTGATGTCATCGCGCAGCGATCTTAAATCTTTTGCAAGCTCCTGTTTTTGATTTTTAATATCGCGTTCAATTTCATCCTGCGCTTTTTCTGCTTTGCTATCCGAACCAGGCGAGCAATTAAACAATAGAGTTGCGCTCATCAGTATAGAGAACGCTATAATTAGCTTTTTCATAATTTGATTTATTTTAGTGAGGGGTTAATTTCTTCTTTATTACATATTTTCAATTTCCTTCCTCAACTCATCCTTTGTTTTACCGAGTTTCGTTTGAAGGCGACCTAGTAGTTCGTCCTCTTTACCATCTGCAAAGGCAAGATCGTCATCTGTTAGTTCTCCATACTTTTGCTTTAACTTTCCCTTCACTTCGTTCCAGGCTCCTTTCATCATTAGCTTATTCATAATTATATTATTTTAAAGTTTGAATTAATTTAGTTCGAAATTTTTACGCGATCACTTGCGTTTGCTATAGCTCCTTTGCTACGTTTTACAAGTTCATCAATGCCGTGATTATATTGAGACTTTAATGAATCCACTGAATCGCCAAGCGTATGTTTTAGGTCGCCCATTAAATGCTTAGATTCTTTTGAGATTTTTTTTCTTGTTTGTTGACCACTTCTTGGAGCAAGAAGAATTCCTACTGCTACACCAATTGCCGCACCGGCCAATAATCCGCCTATTAAGTTTTTCGTTTCCATAACTTGTTTTTTTTAGTTCATGTTCCTACACATTGCAAGAACTTCAGATATGCTAAAGAAAATTGGATGCCAAGTGCGTGTGCGCGACTGAAAGCAAGAAATAAGCTTGATTAGCTATGAATTGCGAGTAATAAATTCCACACATTCCGAATAAAATGCCACAGCAGTTTTTAGAGATAAGCAGACCGTATTTAAAAACAGCTTATTTTTTAATGAAACAATCATTTTGATTCCATGGCACAGATTTGAAGCAACTCTTGGAAACGAACTGTTATGAATATCCAGACATTGCCAAACCACCGAGAGTATGAAGTGCAATTCTTTCGGGCTGTTAATAAAGAGTTGAAATATACTTCAACGCAACAACTGATAAAAACCATTAGGCTGGTGGCAACCGCTATTCGCAAAGGCACAGACCCAACAAGGCTTACGCTTATCATTAAGAATTTGCCGGCTACAGTTCGATGGGTTTTAGTTGGTAACGAACAGAAACTGGAATCTCACAAAACTATTCGTCATTTAGACGAGTTGGTAGAAACTGTTTATGCCGAAGATTCAAAATCTGATAAAAAAATATTTACAACCGAAATTGAAGCGCTTACAACAACATTAGTTATCGTAAAATATTTAACAGCTTTATTCGATAAGCTAAACGTAAATATTTTTCCGTACCCCATGTGTTGCGAATGTCAACAAGCAGTGCGGGGAGACACTGTATAAATCTCTTAACCAATTTTTAAACCTTTAACCCAATTTATTATGTTACGTTATGCTGTTATTTTCTTTGTGATTGCAATTGTTGCTGCCATTTTTGGATTTGGTGGTATTGCGGCTGGCGCTGCATCTATTGCAAAATTTCTTTTCTTTGTTTTTATCGCACTGGCTGTATTGACTATTCTGTTTGGAGCATCGATATTTAAAAAGTGACGGTGGAAGGAAACTAATAAAGAGACTGTATCTCAAATACAGTCTCTTTTTATATAACGTCAGTTCATTCTTTGGTATATTGTTGCAAACATTTATACCTATTGGATTCTTTAACTCACATAGCGATTGGCGCATGTCTGGGCGAAGCTTTTGCAGGACGCAGGTTAGGCAAAACGGCTCTAGCATGGGGCATTTTTGCGCACAGCCTTCCCGACATTGACTTTATTTCTTCAGCCTGGCTAACTACGGTTGATCATCTACTCGCCCATCGTGGAATAACACATTCACTAGCCTTTGTGCTGATTGCGACTTTGGCGTTAACTTTTCTTGCTGTAAGAATTCACAAAAAAAAATCAATGCCCTTTTTTTGGTGGATTACTTTTTTTGCTACTTGTTTAACTGCGCACATCCTTCTGGATATGTTTAATGCCTATGGCATTGGCTTGCTTGAGCCATTTAGTCAAAAGCGATTTTCATTAAGCATTATTTATGTTGCCGATCCATTCTTCTCTATTCCGGTAGGAATAGCCATGCTTGGACTTTTATTTTTGAATAATCAACATAAAGCCCGAAGGTATTGTTGGACCATTGGGCTAAGCATTAGCATTCTTTATTTAGGCTACTGCATCAGTAATAAATTTTATGTAGAAAGAAAGATGGAGGTTGCGCTTTCAAAGCAACACCTTGATTTTAAACGGATATACACTACGCCCGCTCCTTTGCAAAACTGGTTGTGGTTTGTGATTGCTGAAACAGAATCCGGCTATCTTGTTAATTACTTTTCTGTTTTTGATTCGCGGCTCCCTGTTTTTAAAAACTATTTTCCACAAAATGATTCACTTTCTCATCAAGTGAAAAACCAAAGAGAATTTGAAAAACTCACTCGCTTTTCAGAACATTTTTATACGCTGGAACAGCGGGCTGATACGCTTATTTTCAATGACCTTAGATTTGGGCAGGTTGTAGGTTGGTACAATCCCAAAGAGGAGTTTGCCTTTCATTATTACCTGCAGCCACACGTTGATAATACTTTAGTGGTGCAACGCGGCAGATTTGCCCATTGGAATCGAGAAACGTTTGATGCGTACCTGAAGCGGATAAGAGGAAATTAAAAAATAAAGGCTGATTAAAGTACTGGCGAAAATAATCTGGCTATCCTCTCAGGCAATTGTTGAAGTAGTGAACGTTGAATCCATTTTCCTGAATCAAGCTTATCAGCATGCTTGAGATCTTCAAAAAACTGGGTGCGCATGGTTGCAGCAATCTTTTGATCATAGATAAGCGCATTAACCTCAAAGTTCAAATCGAAGCTTCGCACATCCATGTTGGCAGTACCTACTATAGAAAGAAGTCCGTCAGCCACCAAAGTTTTAGCATGTACAAATCCTTTTTGGTACGTGTAAATTTCAACTCCAGATAATAGCAATGAACCGTAATTAGATCGTGAAGCAGAATTTACAAGTTTAGAATCACTGAGGCCTGGCACCAATAGTTTTACTGATAACCCACTTAACGCAGCAACACTTAGTGCATCTAAAATACTATCACCCGGAATAAAGTAAGGTGTAGTAATGAGGATTTCATTTTCCGCCAGGTAAATAGCCTGTAGAATTGAAAACTGAATGGATGAAAAAATAGAGTCGGGGCCACCCGCGGCAATTTGAACGTAACTGTTCGCTTGTTCTTGTAAGGTTGTTGTGGTGAAATATTTAAGGTTAGGCTTTAACTTATGCTCACAACAAAAATTCCAATCGGTAAAAAATAAGTATTGTAGGTAATACATACCAGGCCCCTGAATTTTTACATGTGTATCGCGCCAAAATAATTTGTTCTCTTTAGTATTAATATACCGATCCGACACATTGATTCCGCCAACAAATGCGGTGTGCCCATCAATGATTACAATCTTCCGGTGGTTCCTATAGTTAATACGATTTGCCAAAAGATAGAGCCGAACTTTGTGAAATGGAAAAACCTGCACCCCGGCATCGCGCATGCGCGCTTCGGTTTTTGCTTTAATCGTTGGGCTTCCAAAATCATCGTAAATAAACCGAACTTCAACGCCTTGCTTTGCTTTGGCTATCAGCAACTCTATTATCTCAGTTCCTATAGTATCATATTCAAAAATGTAGTACTCTAAATGAATATGATGTTTCGCTGCGTTGAGATCGGCCATGAGCTCCGGAAATTTCTGCTCACCATTAATCAGCAACGTTACCTGGTTGTTTTTAGTAAGCGGGCTTCCCAAATCTTTGTCAAGTAAATGGGCAAGTTCTGAAAATTGATTTACCGATTCATTCTTGCTAGCGATAGCCATCTTCTCATACTCCTGCACGCCTGCTTTAAGATCTCTAAGAGTTTCTATTCCTTGCCTGAACTTTTTACCGTAATATTTCTTCTTCCAATAATTAATTCCAAATGTTACATAGAAAGTAATTCCGACCACCGGTGCAAATAAACAAAGCAGCAGGTAGGCAAGGGTTTTGGTTGTGCTGTGCGTTTCAAATATTATTCTAATACAAACAACGGCAACTAATATGGAGTAGGCAATGAGGCCTATCGTGCTCAAACTCATACATTAAATGTGCAAGATTTTTATAGAAGAAACCAATGGTTTTAAAAGTTTAGCTTACGGCATTAAAAAAGCCTTCGCTACCGAAGGCTTTTAAAAGCAAACCAAAATAAAGTGTTATTGGAGGCCCCAAACCTCTATCACACTCCTCTGGTCTGACTTTATTTTTGTGTTGTACCAAAAAGTAATTTTTTCAATTGACTGGTGGTCACCTTTCAAATCAATTTCTATTTCATCTGTGGCTTTAGAAAGACCTTTGGGAAAATCAATGTCCTGTTTCTCGCCATTAGTAAAATGAACAGACGATTTATAAACATTAACTGTTCCTTCCTTCACATTGATCTTAATAGTTGAAAATTTATCAGCGGTATTTTCCAACGTTACAATGTCATGATCCAGTGTATAATCCACCACGCGAGTTCCCAACAATTTCCAGCTAGCCATAAGTTTTGTTTGTGCATTTACTGCAAACAAAGCGATGGCGGCAAAAGCTGCTATGGATAAGATTACATTTCTTGTCGTTCTCATAACTACAATTTTTGTATACTATTATTTCTTTCTTACCGCGACTCACTCGAAACCTCAAGACTTATTAAGAAAGTTTCTTAACGCGAAATTTCCTTAATTATTTCAAAAGCAGATTTATACTTGTAGGCTCTAGCGCCAACAATAACGATAGGCGTTGCCAACAAAAGTGGATTCTGTGAAAGCAAGGTTAGTAGGTCGCCCGGGCTCATCATTCTACTTTGAAGAAGATTTTCTAATGGAGCCCGGTCGATATAACTTTCATCCAGCAATTGAGCTATCGGCAGCTCCATTTTATCCGCTATTTCAGCCAGCTGAGTTTCGGTTAAGGTCTGCCTTTTTAAATTCAGATTCTTGGTTACGTATTTATCCATCGCCTCCACAAAGGCCAACATTTTTTTATCCTCTTCCTTATCAGAATGATAAATCAACGTAAGTTCGTTTTCCTGGTTTTCAATCATAACGTATAATTAACGCGCCATAAATGCAAAGAATATCCAATGATGAGTTTTTATTTAATTAACCTTCATCATGGCTTTTTTGAGAGCCTTAATTTAAAACCCACCCGTATTGGGGCCCATAAAACTGCCCCAGTATGTTGTTGACGCATCAAACTCATGCGAATTAGTTTTAGGCCAGTGATCTTTATCGAAACCCGGAGCCTTTTCAAGTGCTTCACGAGTTTGATCCATGATAAAACATTCTTCAACCGTATCGAGAGAGAGCGCAGAATATGGTATAGCAAAAAACTTCTCGCCTATACCAAGAAACCCACCGCATTCAATAACAACGTAATCGATTTTTCCACTTACTACATCAATCATAATGTCTTTTACGTCACCTAACTTTTCATCATGCGTATTGAATACCTTGTTGGCCAACATGGAAGTAGCCGTTAGGTAATGCAAGGGCGTGTTAGCATGTGCGCCTTCATGATTTTTTCCGGTTTGGTTATCTATCATTTGAGTTTTCATAGCTTATTGTTTAAACGTTTAACATAAATTATTTTTAAAATTTCTTGTTTTGTTATATGCGTGCATCCAATGCAGTCATTTTTGCTTTGCGCAATGCATTTAACACCTGATCAATATATTCTTTGCTTTTAGAAATAACCACGTGTTTATATCCCTCTGCGGTTTCAATGCGAAGCGCATACTTTCTCCTGGTCATTATCATTAAGATGAATCCAACTAGAATTGTCCCAATGCCCGCAAAGAATTCAACCGTTGGCGTAAGGTTAATAAGATTATTATAGGGCGTAAGATTAAAATACACATCTGCAACAAGGGCAATTCCAACAACCAAAAAAGTAAGGCCTGGCAAAAACTTTGGTTTAATTACAGCCAACCCAAAATTAGTAACGCCCTTTAAGTAGTAGCGGGCTTTCTTTGTTTCTAGCATGTAGTCAGTTACCACTACATCCCTACCATCGGTATACAAAAACTTAAGTGGTTTCATGATTTAGAATTTATAGTTAGTCTATTAGTTATTTCTTACGACCGGCAAAAATTAATATGCCGCCTACACCAATCATAATTAACCCTGTAACGGGCGACCAGTAAATGGGTGTTTTCTCTTCTCTGTTTATTTCTACCGCGCCAAGATCAACCACTTTCTTTTTGGTGATGACATTGAACCCGGTGAACACAGTCATTAATATGCCGATTACGATTACTGCTAAGCCTACATTTTTCATAATACAATTGTTTTTTATCCACCCATTGCAAAACTCACCCCAATTATAAAATGACAAATTAGAGCAGGTAAAGAGGTCTTTCTTATGTTGAGGTGTGGATTTTGTTACCCAGAGTGTGCTTAATCAAACACAGTTACTTTAGGTTACGCAGAGTTGCAATTGAACAGTATAAAACAAACGTCACAAAAAATATATCACTGGTTTTCCATCAATCAAATTGAATTAGCAGCTTTTAACAAATACTGACTTAAATAATATAACAGCAATGCATATATTCGGTGTTGTGGCTAATTTGCTTGGGACACATTCGACAAGATTTCAAATAGTGAAAAAACGACATTCAATACTGATTTTAGTTATCGTTGGACTCTTTGGTTGTACCGAGAGAAATGAGACAGTTGACAGCGGACTAAAGAAATTTAAAATTGAAGGAGTTGGTTCAGCTTACTACATTAAGTTAAGTTTCCCAGAAACTTTTGTGAGTATTCGTGACATGAACGAAGAGAAACAAATGGACACGACAAATGCAAAACTTAATTGGATTCTCGACCGACAATATGAGAATCCAGACTTCTTTTGTTTCTTCGACTCAGTTGACACAAAACTCAATATTTTCATAAAGACCGGACCACGTGTTGATATAAGTGGCCAGGAGAGAAAGTTGACTTATTTCACAGTACCGACAACTCCCCTTCATAAGATTTTCCCAGCAGAATCAGACAAGCGAAAAATAATTTATGATTCCGGAGAAAAGAAATATAAAGAGAAAACCTATTACAAGAGGACATATCAAATTAATCCTGACTCATTAGGATTTAAAGAATACTTTTACTTGACAACAAAGTGGCAATCGACATTGGTGATTGTAAATAGTCCACGACAGGTTGACGTTGACAAATACATATTGGATTATGAAGTACACCCAAAACCGAAGGACGCAAACTAGCCACAACACTGTGTATAAATCATGGCGGGGGTTCAGTGTAGGTTTGTAGTTTTAGTTTCTTAATTTCGTTCGGTGTCGTGGGACAAAACGCGGCAGGTCGCTAAAGCCATTCCTTCGTCATTTGGCTTTAGCTCCTAAACCCCGCCACGCTTTATACACTCACGTTGTATGCAACATTTGTACAAAGAGAATTTTGACAGAAATCGATACATTATCAACTTCGAAACCAGGGCAACGTGTTGGTATTTTTCTACTAATCTGCACGACATTCTATATTGCAATCGAGTATTTTCGCTATCGTGACAATATCTATGATAGTGACGACCTTATTACACTAACTGTCACCGCAAGTGATGCTCCAAGATTCGTTCAGTCAAAACAAAAAACAGGGTATGAGCTAAAGGCACAAGAATTTAACTGCCATTTTTGGATTGAAGGTTTAGGACTAGAAATTGTAAGAAATAATACAAATCTTCAAAAACGAGTGGAAACTATAGGACGTGGAGACAAACTTCAACTAACAATTTTAGAAAGTGATAATAAAAATATTAACTCATTATATTATAAAGCACACCTCGTTGGACTACTAATTGGGGACAAATTAATTTATTCAAACAAGTACGTTCAATTGTACGGCAAGAAAGAACTGGAAAGTAGTCTTTTGGTTGCAGGGACTATTTGGGTAATAATATTTTTTAGCCTAATAATTAGTCTTGTAACAAAAACTGAACAATAAATGCTGCACACAACAAAATATTTCTGCAATGGTGCCGCTACGAGTTGATTTAAGGTTTTTTATCTTCATTCAACGTTTGGTCACGTAGGACAATGGATGTTTTCAAAGCCCCACCACTGCAGAAACACCAACGTCACCCAATGAAGAGTCCATTCCTTAGCTGGCCAGTGTAAACTGAAGTGTAAACGTAGTTCCTTTATTAAGTTCACTCGATACCAGGATTTTTGCACTGTGACTATTCAAAATATTCTTTGTAGAGGTGAGTCCTAAGCCCAGTCCATTTGGTTTGGCTGTGAAAAATGGTTCAAATAATTTTTCGAGTTCCTCTGCGCTCATTCCTTTTCCCGTATCAATTATTTGCAATAGAATTGCATTACCCCGTTGGGATGTAACAAGAGATAGTTCTCGCTTGTCACCTGTCATGGCCTCAATAGCATTAATAATTATATTAATTAATGCTACTTTCATTTTTGCCTTGTCTAAAAGAATGCGTGGGAGATTTTCAGCAAATGACTTTTGAAGGCTAACCTGGTTGAAATTAATTCTATCTATTGCAAGCTCGAGCGTTTCTTCTACCAATTGCTGAAGATCGACTAGCTGCAAATTAAGTTCTTTTGGCTTCGATGAGTTTAAAAGTTCACTGATGAGCTCCTCTATACGAAGTGCATTACGCCCAATAATTTCGGTATAAACCTTAATGGATTCACTTCCTTCAGGCAACTCATCATTAATGTGCTCAATTGCCAGCGTTAAGTTGGTTAATGGATTTCTAACTTCATGGGCAATGGTGCGTGCCATTTTTCCTGTTAATGTGAGGCGTTCCGTTTCCAACAATTCTTTTTCTGCCTGCTTGCGCAGCGTGATGTCGTGAATGATACCCTGGTAACAACAAAAGTCAGAAGCCTGATCAGGAATGAAAACACAATTAAAAAGATACCATTTCTTTACACCCGTTTTATTTATCAATTCAACTTCAAAATCTTTAATCTGCTCAACATCTTTGAGCACTCCAAGTGCATACTCATAATCAGTTGTATTTGCAAAGAGGTCGCGCAAAAGCAATTGAGTTTCCTCAATCAATTCATAGCCAAAGAAATTAAGAAAAGCATGGTTAACATTGAGTAGTTTAAAATCTTCTGTAGCCAGAAAAATAGGGTCAACAGATCGTTCAAAAAGAGAGCTATATTTTTTTTCCTTTTCATCTAGCGCTCGAATAACTTTAGCCTGTGTTAATGCATACCGAATGCTTCGCTCAAGCATAGACGCATTTAATTCAGATTTTATTATATAATCGGCCGCACCAAATCTGCTCGCATCTATATCCACACGCAGGTCGCCCTGCCCGGTTAATAAAATAGAAGGGATTAAAATATTTTTTGAATGTGCATATAGAATAAGATCTAATCCATTTTCAGCGCCTAACCGATAGTCAATCAAAAACAAATCAAATTTGCCATCCTCAATTAATTTACGCGCCTCTAATGGATTGGGTTCCCAGGTTGTTTCAAATCGAAAGAATTCACTTTGCTTTAAAAATTTCCGTATAATAAGCACATCATCTTCATCGTCTTCAATTATTAAAACGTTGATGGGGCGTGAGTTCATAACTTCATTCTATTTTGTTGAAAGGGCCACGGTACCGAACCAATAGTTCTCAATTTCCTTAGTAACCTCTACTAGCTCTTGAAAGCGCACAGGTTTGCAAATAAAAGAATTCACGCCAAGGTCGTACGTTTGAAAAATATCTTCTTCCGCTTTTGATGTTGTTAGTACAATCACAGGAATTCTTCTTAGCTCCGGATTAGATTTAATTAATTTCAGGGCCTCGCGCCCATCCATCTTTGGCATATTCAAATCCAATAAAATTAAACCGGGCTTAGTTACTTTTTCTGTTTTATATCGGCCACGCTGCTGCAGGTAATCCATTAAGTCAACTCCGTTTTCAACAAACTGGATATTATGTTGAGTTTGATTTTGATCCAATGCTTTCTTCATTAGCATTCTATCGTCCGGATCATCATCGGCCATGAGTATAGTAATTGGGTTAGTCGTTTTCACGGAAAGAAGTTTTAAATGTGTGGTAAGATAATAATAAATTTAGAGCCAACTTGTTCTTCACTGGTAGCAAGAATGTAGCCACGATGATTGGATACAATCTTTCGGCAAATGGCAAGTCCTATTCCAGTACCCTCATAATCTAAGCGGCCATGAAGCCGTTGGAAAATATTGAAAATCTTTTCAGCATATTGATTGCTAAAGCCAATTCCATTGTCTTCAACAATTATTTGTAGGTAGCTTATGTTTTTCTCTGCCTCTGGAAATTGATTTCGGAGCTCATCTTGTGTTAAAATTTTAACACTCACCGTTACTTTAGGCAGCACATCCGTTTTATGAAATTTAATGGCATTGCTAATTAAATTTTGAAAGAGTCGTTTTATCTGAACTTTGTCGCCTCGTATTGATTGATCAATGTGTTGAACACTAAGGGTTGCTTGCTCGCGTGTAATTTGATTCTCAAGGTCGTCCAGTACTTCGGTTATAATTGAAGAAAGAGTAAGGTTTTCAAACTGTGATGTGCCGCGCGAAACTCTTGAAAAAGATAACAAATCCTGAATAAGCACTTGCATGCGTGACGCTGCACTTTGCATGCGATGAATATAATCATGCGCACCATCAACATCTTTATATTCACTTGTTAACAAATCTCCGAAGGCTCTTATTTTGCGCAACGGTTCTTGCAAATCATGCGAGGCTACGTAAGCAAATTGTTCTAAGTCTTCGTTTGATCGTTTCAAATCCTCATTTATTTGGCGTAGTTGTTTGTCTTTGTTTTTTCTTTCCGTGATATCTGAAAATGTAGCTACAAAACCATCTTCCAATTTTACTGCCTCCACATGAAACCATTTATATGAACTTGGACCAGAAAAGAGTCTTTCAGTTATCAACGGATCGCCAGTTTCCACTAAATCAACGTAGCGATCAAAAACTCCATCCTCTATGGTGCTGGGCATTTCTTTCAGTAAACTTTTTCCTATCAAATCAACTTCTTCTTTGCCTGTTAATTTTATGCTTTCCTGATTAGCAAGAATCCATTCGAAGTCAACTATTTTTCCGTTTTCTCTTACCGCCTTATACGCCATAATACCACTAAGCGAATTGTTAAGGATATTACTTAACAGGGATTGAGTAAACTGACGAAGGGTTATTTCCTCCTTGAGCGATTTATTGTTTTCCAATAACAACAACTCGGCATTCTTTTTCTTTTGTAAAGCCGTTAGCGTTCTATAAAACAAAATGACTGAAGCCCCAATGGCTAATAAAGAGTAGATAAGAATTGCAAAGGGAGCAATTTCACGAAAGGTAGCTTCCTTTTGAGATCGCGATAAAGAAATTTGAGCCTGTGCTCTTTGAATTTCTTTTACAAAGCTTCGAATTTCTTCCATGTTTCTTTTGCCTTCTAGCAATAAGTTTTTTTCATAAGTATCCAAATACAAACTTGAATTAGCTGTGTTTGCCAGAATACGACTGATAATAAGAAACTGGTAGTTTATCCGGCTTTGCAAAGTATCAACGCGTTCGCGTTGCTCTGGATTTTCAGAAACCAAACTATCCAGTATTTTGATTTTTGGTATAATTGATTCGACCGCTATCGTGTATGGTGTTAGAAAAAGTGTATCTCGTGTAAGCTGATACCCACGATGCCCTGTTTCGGCATCTTTAACAGCGGAAAATACTTCTTCTAAAACTTGCAACACCCGATTTGAGTGGCGGATTTGCTTTACCTCTTCAATGTAATTATTAAGATTACGGTAGGTTAAAATACTAACCGTGGTAAGTACAAGAACAATAAGAAACAGTGTGATCTGTGTGTAATATTTTTTAAACATGTGGCTTAATTTCTACAAGTTGTGGAGGCGATTTCTAAAGTCATGCTTACTAATAAGTCTTAATTGCTGAATTGTTATCCATTTCAATATGGCCTGCTTTTTACTTACTCATAATCAAACAAAATTAAATCCAAGGATTATGAAAATGAAAAACAAAATTTTTAGTGCTTTGTTCGTGATGGCACTTATATCTGTATTCGCTGTTCAACGCGCAGATGCCCAATCTACTAAAAGAGCCGGTATTAAAGGCGGACTCAATGTAAGTAATTTATACATAGACGATATTAACGATGAGGATGCACGGATTGGGGCGAACGTGGGTTTTTATGGGCAGGTGTTATCGAGTGATGTTGCTGCCTTACAGTTGGAGTTACTTTATTCAACCAAAGGTGCACACGCCATGTATAATGCAGGTGCCTTCAACCAAGAAGTCAAATACAATTTGAACTACCTTGATCTTCCTGTGCTTGCCGCAATTAAATTAGGTAAGTCAGCCGAGATTCACTTAGGTGGTTACGCCAGCTATTTATTAAACGCCAATATTTCTTATAAAGGTGATTTGGCAAATGGCAACGATGAAATTGATAAGGATCAACTTAAATCGTATGACTACGGATTAGCCGGAGGTATAGGGTTTAATTTTGGCGCTGTGCAGATAGGTGGTCGCTACAACTATGGACTTGTAAAAATTGCAGATACTGATGGAGCAAGAGCCGTGATTGGTGATTCCAAAAATTCAAACGCACAACTGTATATCGCCTTTAATTTCGCGAAGTAAGATTTACATTAATATTGAAATAGAAACTCCCGCTTTGATAACAGAGCGGGAGTTTTTTATTGAGGTGTTTTTTTGAAGGTGTTCTACACCTTCATCACTATTACATTGGAATATTATAAAGCTTAAGTTTATTATATAAAGTCTTACGATCGATGTTTAATAAATCGGCAGCTTTCGATTTGTTATAAGCAACCTTTTCAAGCGCTTCAATAATGGCCTGGCGCTCGGCTGAGCCTGCAATAGATTTTAACACTCCTTTGCTTTCATCAACGCCAACCAGGCTATCATCCATAGTTACCTGCAGAATCTCTACCGGCAAACTATCTTTTAATATTTCATCTCCAGTTGTTAATAAAACTGAACGCTTCACTACGTTGGTTAGCTCGCGTAAATTCCCGTGCCAATAGTAGTTTCTTAAATATTCAGCAACTTCCGTTGAAAAGGATTGTACATTCTTCTGCAATGAAGCATTAGCTTTTTTAAGGAAATGATCAGCAAAAACCATAATATCATCTTTTCGCTCCCGCAAAGGCGATAGTTGAATTTTGAATTCGTTCAATCGATGATAAAGATCTTCTCTAAACTTGCCCTCCTTAACGGCCTTACTTAAATCTTCATTGGTGGCCGCAACAATGCGCACATCAATTGGCGTATCCTTAGTGGCCCCAATTCTTTTAATTTTACGTTCCTGAATTACCCTTAACAGTTTGATTTGATTTTCATAAGAGAGATTTCCAATCTCATCTAAAAAAATTGTTCCGCCATTCGCCACTTCAAAACTCCCGGGCTTATCGTTTACAGCTCCGGTAAACGATCCTTTTATATGACCGAAAAGTTCACTGCCCGCTAACTCTTTAGGTAACGCTCCGCAGTCAATCGCAACAAAAGGGCTTTTACTTCGCTTACTGAAACGATGTATTGATTGGGCTACAAACTCTTTGCCCGTACCTGTTTCACCATGAACAATAACCGACATATCAGATGGCGCAATGAGTTCGATATACTTCTGAACGGTTTGCGATTGAATGCTCTTGCCAACAATAAAATCAGAGGTGGTAAGTTTATCTTGCGAGGAGTTTTGAGATTTTGAATCGGTAGTCGCGCCCGCTTGTTGATTTTTTTTGATTTCGTTTTTCTCAAGGGTTTCTTTAACCGTTACCAGCAGTTCATCAGGAAATAAAGGCTTGGTAACATAGTCACTAGCTCCATACTTGAATGTATCCACAGCGGTGCGCACATCAGAATAGCCAGTAATAATAACAACAGCTGACTTCGGTGAAAGTATTTTTATTTTTTGTAAAACCTCCAAGCCGGTATAGTCGGGTAAGCGATAGTCGCAAAGGATTAAATCAATACTATGGTTACGAAGAATCTGCAGTCCATCTTCACCGTTGCCGGCAATTTCTACCTGGTAATCATTCTTAATCAGAAATCTGGAAAGGGTAAGACAGATGTCTTTATCATCATCTATTATTAAGATATGCGCCATGGGGTTTGGTTATAATTATTTGAAATTGACTTCTTGCAATGCTTCGTCAAGAGCCTTTTTTGATAGTGGCTTTGGCAAAAAATAATCAGCTCCTTTTTCAATTGCATTACTTGATTCGGTATCGTGGGCGCTGATCATAATGATTTTAGAAGGCACATCCATGTCTCTTAATTTTTCAATAAGATCATAGCCTGTACCATCTTTTAAATTTAAATCGATTACGTACAAATCGTATGGAGTGGTGGTGGTTTTATAAAGTCCCTCTTTTATACTTAATGCATAGTCTGCTTTAGCGCCTCGCCTTTCAAGATGCTTGGCAACTAAAACACAAATATCAATTTCATCATCTACAACTAGAACTTTCCACATACTCTTTCTAATTATCCAACTATTTAATAGTGTTCTGTTTTATTAAGCGGTTGCGCTCCATTTTTTCCCATTCCTGCTGATTGAAAAAGGGGAAAAACATTTTTATAAGTATTATCGAAGCAACTATAAATAAAATATATCCCAAAAAAACAGAACCTAATACGATAATAATATCCATCAGTAATTTCATAAATCTTGAGTTTTGTTATTGCCCATTGCACAATTCAAAAACGTGCCATACAACAAATACCCAAAAACCCGATTCTGAGAACCACTTGTGGCAATAAATCTACATTAGATGAGTATAAATTCCTCATTCCTCCTCATTTTAACTTCAATTATCAAATTTTGCTTATTGGCACAACTATTCGATTGCTAAAGAAAATAAAATCAAAATATTATGAGAGACATACTTTATTTACTCGCTGTTGTATTGCTAATAGGCTGGATTTTAGGATTCTTCTACTTTAGTGTAGGGGCTTTTATCCATGTACTTCTTGTGCTTGCCATTATTTCAATCTTATTCCGGTTGATTGGTGGTGGCCGAGCCTAACCGCACTTTCATATCTTTATGTGAATCCCGAATTTGAAAAAGCATCAAAAATTTAAAACTTATGCCTTTAAACTTCTGCTTGCTGCAGGGGTTTTAATAGCAATTATTTTCGTTGCTGGTTTAGTAGCTTCTGTGGCATTGGAAAACAAAATAGCAAATGAGTTATCGAAAGTCGATGCCTCAGTTGCTTCGGTGCGTGTTAATATTTTAACAAGATCTATTAGTTTAGATCAGTTGATGACTGCTTCTGAAACATCTAATCTCCCCTTACGGGGAAATGTCGATAAACTGAAACTTTCAGGCATTAGTATTTTTAAACTGCTAACAGGCAAGGGTATTCAAATTAAAAACATTACTCTGGACAGTGGCGATGTTGCTTTTACTCTTTCAAAAAGAGATTCCACCAAAAAGACCAATTCATCTTATACTATCGCTGTTGAAAGTTTCACGGTTAATAAGTTCCACTTTTCAATAAAGAAAGACTCCGTTCTTGAGCTGAAAGCAATTGCGAACATGTCTTTTGGATCTTTCAAGTATGATAGTACTTTTTCACTTCAAAATTTAGGAAACGAGTTTCATCATCTTACCGGATCGTTAAGTCAATTAAGTTTTTCTGAAGCCACTGGCTTCTATAAAATTTTCGCTGATAAGATTGAATTTAATAGCGAGGATGAATTTTTAATTATTGATTCCTTAAAGCTTACTCCCAATTATGGTAAGATTGAATTTGGCCAGGCTAAAGGCAAACAAGTAACACGCATTGATCTTTCAATACCCAGGGTTTTGCTTTCTCGTCTTAATTATAAAAGCCTTTTTGATAGCATCCTTTCTGTTTCGCAGTTATCCGTTGAAGAACCGAAGCTGCAAGTCTTTCGCGATAAGCGGCTTCCTTTTATTAAAAAAGATGTTGTGCCTATGCCCATGTATAGTCTTCTAAAACTTCCATTCAAAATTAAGATTGATAGTGTTAGCATTCAGCAAGCGACCATTGTGGTAGAAGAAATTGCCGAAGACGCAAAAACGCCTGGGTATGTAGTGTTTAATAATGTAAAGGGTCTTCTAACTGGTCTTAACAATCAAGCGCAAATACCAACGGTGCTTAATGCCACGGGCAACTTTATGAAAACCGGTTTGATTGAAGCGGAGTTCATTTTTCCTATCGATACCACAAAGAACTATACAGCTAAAGGAAAAATTTCAAACGTGCCTTTCAATGAATTGAATACTATGACAGGAGCAGCTGCCTCGCTAAAATTTGAATCAGGATTATTAAACAATCTTTATTTCAATTTCTCATACAACGATTATAAATCTCTGGGTGAAGTTCAACTCAATTATAAAGATTTAAAAATTGTCAGTTTAAATCAGGACAAATCCAAACAAAAAATAAAATCAGCTTTAATTAATGCGCTGTTAAAAGACACAAAAGATAAATCAACGCCCGTGAAAGACAGGAAAGGTAAAATTGAAATCGATCGCGATCGCAAGCGCTTTATTTTTAATCTCTGGTGGAAATCTATACAGTCTGGACTAAAGGATAGTGTTACGGGTAGTGCTAAGAAATAAATTATTTACTTCTTAGCCTTATCTTCTTTAGCTTTTGCTCGCCTCTCTCTTCTTAATTCTGCTTTGGTTTTAGGGACAAACTTAATCGTGTTATCGGTTTTCATTTCAAATGCTTTTACAAATGCATTAGTAAAAATACTCCAAATCGTTGGCCAGGTTTTAGTCTTTATATTATTTAAGTTACCCGTTAGAGGCACTTTTGTTGCAAACTGATCTTTCTTCTGGTTCTCAAAAATCTCAACAAAGAAACCTACGATAGACTGCCATACCAGATTAAACATATTCTGGTTGTCCTCCTTCCAATTTACAACAGTTACATTTTGTGCAAGTGGTTTTAAGTAGCCATTAATAACTCCATTTTCAATTGTCATTTCTGAATATAAAAAGAAAGTGCCTTTTTCAATATCAACCTTGCTGTAGGCCAAAAAGAAATCATTCAATGCTGACATATTAACTTTTTCAAATTTCAAATCCATATCTAAATCAGGAATCTCTTTCAATACATTAATATTCATATCAATGCTTAGTTGGCCATCGCCAATTGAAGTTGCTGTAAGATTAACTTTAGAGGGCAGTGTTCCCGTTTGCCGCTCAGCGTTATTTAAGTTGGTGGCTAGCAAGTTCAACTGTTTTAAATTGAGATCCACCTTGGGTTTTGTTGTGAAATCAAAAAAGAATACGGAGCCATTGATCACCTCCAGCCGATTGATTTGCAATGGAATTAATTTTTTAAGCGGCACAGTCCAATCCACATCTTCGCCCGCTTGATTATTTTCCTTTCCTTCAGAGTCCTTATTGCCACCAATAAAATTCAACGCAGGGTTTTCAAATATCACCTCTCCAACCACAGAGCCGTGAATCAATGCACGCCATTCAACAGAAAGATCGGTTGAGGGAATATCTATAAAAGGTACCTTTTCGTTTCCTTCAGCTTTAAAAATCCTAAGATCACGAATTATATAGGCACCTCTTACTAACCAAATGTCAACACCCGAAATTGAACCAGAGTATCCGGGAATATTAGCCAACACTTTATTAACGTGCCGGGTTACAAAGTACGGAAGCATAACCCTTCCAATTAACAAAAGCAAAAGAATACTGCCGATAACAATGTGTCCCTTTTTAATTTTAATCTTGCCCATAGCTATTCTCTTGAGGTACTTCAACTATTTTAAATTTAACTGCATTCTTATAAGGAACTATTCCTTTTCCATGCTTTGAAGCATATACAGAAGTGAATTCAGCGCCAAAAAGAAAAATCAGTGTGGAATAATAAACCCAAATTAAAATGATGACAAAGGCACCTGCAGCTCCATAAGCTGAATTTATGTTACTGTTACCCAGATAAAAACCAATCAGGTATTTACCTACCGTAAAAAGTACTGTTGTAATAAATGCACCTACCCATACATCACGCCATCGGATTTTAGCATCAGGCAAAATTTTAAACAGCAGCGCAAAAATCAATGTGATGATGGCCATTGATACTACAAGATTTGCGGCTGCCACAAGGTAAGCCGTAAGGCCATCAAATATTAGATTGACTTTGTTTTGAACTAAAACAAGAATAGTATCAAGGAGCAATGAAACAAGCAGCACAAAACCAAAACTAACTACCATAGCAAATGACAGCAATCGGTTAATAATATATTTTAACCAACCTTTATCAGGTTTTGGTTTTATTCCCCACATTTTATTTAAACTTGTTTGCAATGAAACAAACACGGTAGTAGCGCTAAAAATTAGCGTCCCAATTCCAATAACGCGGGCAAAGGCACTACTCATATCATAGGTGGCGTTGAGAATTATCTTTTCAATTTGCAGCGTGCTTTCACTACCAATTAACCTGGCTATTTGATTAAGCAATTCTTGTTGAACTAAATCGCGCTCGTAAAAGGCAGAACCTATGGAGAGCGAAATCATGATAATAGCTGGCAACGAAAAAATTGTTGAGAATGCTATGGAGCCAGCATATAGAAACGAATCGTTATTAAAGTAGCCTGAAACCGTGCACTTAATAATTGACCAATAATTTGGTGAGATTTTTTTTTCGTAGGGTAACACACGTAACTATTGACAATAAATGTACCTGCCTATTAAAGTGGTTTGAACGCGCTTTAATTGAGAGCTCCAAGAAAATTATTCCCCGTGCGGTGGGGCATAATTTCTACAGTTAGTTGCTTATTTTGGTCAATGCGCCTGGATTAGTCTTCATTCATCGCTGGCATGATAATTAAGTCAATACGATTTAAAATCTTCTACATGAACAAAGCAGAGCCCTTTTACAAAAAATTAAGCTTTAACCTTTTATCCATCGGATTAATTTGTGCCGCGCTTTTTCTGGCTAAGGATTTAATTCTACCCATTCTCTTTGCAATATTGTTGGCCACGTTACTTTTACCAGCAACAAAATTCTTAAGCAAGAGAAAACTCTCAAAAACGTTTTCCATAATAATACCTTTAGCTATTGCCATAATTATCGGCAGTGCAATACTTTATTTTCTATCCAAGCAAGTTGCCAATTTTATGGCCGATGTACCAACTTTAAAGGAACGGCTCAATGACATAGGCTCGTCCATACAGCACTGGTTTAACGATCAAACACACATTACGGTGCGTAAGCAAAATCAATACATTGATCAAACATTAGATAACCTAAAAGAAAAAGCTCCGCAAATAGCAAGCGTTACGTTCGGTTCAATAACCGGGATGCTCCAATACGTAATCTTACTTCCCGTTTATACCTTCCTGATTCTTTATTACAGATCCGTAATTAAAACATTTATTATTGGCGTTTTTAAAAACGGATCAAGGGAAAATGTAACTGATATCCTGACTGAATCAACTAATATCTCTCAGAAGTATGTAATGGGGTTAATGATTGAGACTGCCATCGTATTTACACTCAATGCAATCGGATTTTTGATTGTAGGAGTTAAGTACGCAATCTTCATGGCGTTGCTAGCTGCACTCCTCAATTTGATTCCCTATGTAGGTATGCTGATAGCTAACATAATATGCATCTTAATAACTCTTGTGTGTTGCACCGATGCCAATACCAGTCACGCAATTTGGGTAGGTGTTGTATTACTGGCCGTTCAGTTTGTCGATAATAATTTCGGAATGCCACTAATTGTTGGAAACAAAGTACGCATCAACGCCTTAGTAACAATAATTGGCGTGTTGATTGGTGGTAAGCTTTGCGGGGTACCCGGAATGTTTTTAGCAATCCCTATCCTTGCCGTTGCAAAAGTAATCTTTGACAGGGTACCAGAATTAAAACCCTGGGGCGGATTGTTGGGTGATGGAACGAGTGCCGAAGAAAAGGAAGTGTTGTCTGAATGAGAAGATATACGTTTAATAAAATTTTAAATGGCCCAAAAAATAATCAATTCTAAAAATAAAGGTGCCGGCTTTTGACCGGGACTTTATGCCATATTAATTTATATCCGATACAACTGGGTTTCCAGTATTCACCCATTCATTCATTCCACCACCATAATTTTTAACGTTCTTCATTCCGTGCTTTGCCAGTAACGAATAAGCTATGGCAGTGCGGTCGCCTGACTGGCAACTGATAACAACTTGTTTATCGGTATTAAACTTTTTAAGGTTTGCCTCTAATGTACCTACAAAAATATTTTCAGCACCTTGCATGTGACCAGCTTTATATTCTGATTCTCCGCGTACATCCACCAACTGAATATTATTATTATTCTTATAAAGATTTTTAAATTCGTCTAAGCCTATCACATTGCTCTTTTCCAATGCCTCTCCAAACATTGTAACGTCATCGATGTATCCATAAATATTATCCAACCCAATGCGCATTAACTTTCGCGTTAAGTCTTCAATTTGGCCGTCAGTAGCAACCAACATAAATGGTTCTTCATAATTAATAAGCCAGCCGGCCCAGGTAGCGAACGCATTGTTGCCTTGTATGTTAATGCTACCCGGAATGAATCCTGCAGCAAACTCTACTTTATTTCTCGCGTCAATTAATTTAATGCCTTTAGCTATTGCTTCTTTAAAAGAAGCTGCGTTTAATTTTTTCACTTTAGGAATTTCCGTTAGCAGCGGACGATCAACCTTATTCAGTTTTTTCATCATAGCAAAATACTTAGGCGGTTCGGGTTGATCCTCCAATAAATATTTTACAAATCCGGTTTCATCTTTTGGATATTGAAAAGCCCAGTTGCGAACTTTCTCATAGCCAACAGTTGTGCTAGGCACTGCCCCTAATGCTTTGCCGCATGCGGAACCAGCACCATGCCCAGGCCACACCTGAATGTAGTCGGCCAACGCATTAAATTTCTTTATGGATTGGTACATCTGTTTGGCACCAATATCCATCGTGCCTTTTATGCCAGCAGCCTTCTCCAATAAATCAGGACGACCAATATCGCCTACAAAAACAAAGTCGCCAGTAAATAACATTACGGGTTCTTCACTGGCCGGATGATCCGTTAGCAAAAAGCTAATGCTTTCGGGTGTATGGCCAGGTGTATGCAAAACTTTTAAACTCAGGTTTCCTACTTTAATAACATCCCCATCCTTTAAACCCACATGTGGAAATTCATATTGCCAACCCTCGCCACCTTCATCGGTCAAATACATTTTAGCACCGGTTAGAGCAGCCAGTTCACGCGATCCTGATAGAAAATCGGCATGAATATGCGTTTCCGTAACATGCGTTATTTTCATGTTATTCTGTCGCGCAATTTCAAGGTAGGTGTCAACGTCTCTTTTCGGATCAATCACAATGGCAACGCCCTCTTTTTGGCATCCTATAAAATAACTGGCCTGAGCCAAGGTTTTATCGTAAACGTGTTGAAAAAACATATAAAAACTAGTTAGGTAGAAAATAGTTTTACCGAGTGTATAAATACTATTACAAAGATACAATTCTGCATCAAAGGAATTTGTGACATTGATCACAAAGTTGCGTGATTCTTGCTAATTCACTCATAAATTTTGTTGCCTTTCAGCAGCCAAACTCCCCATGCTTTGTTATACGCATGCACATTTTTAGTTGGTTTACTTTGATTATCCACAACGGGGTTATCTTCATTTACCCATTCAAAAATTCCACCCACCATATTTCGCACATTAGTAAAACCAGCCTTGGTAAGTTTTTGCGAAATCTTTTCACTGCGATATCCAACAGAACAATAAACAATAATTTGCTTGTCTTTCGCCACAGACTCAACTGCTTTGAGATTAAAGTCATTATACCCTACAAATAATGCATCCTTCAAATGACTTATTAAAAACTCATTGGGTTCTCGGGCATCAATAAACAAAACATCTTTTTTTCCAACTGCTTCGGCAACGGTTATCTCTTTTGCGGAATGTGAGAGTAATGACGCAAGTTTTTTATTGAACGCTTCACTTTGCGTTTGCGCTGCAATAGAAGAGTGTATTAAAAAGGCTGCAACTTTAAAGTAAATTCGAATACTCATATTAATTATTCATTTGATTTACCTTTTCTTGTATTGGCTTAAAGGGACCGTACTTATGTTGAGTAGCATCGAACTGATCAGCGTAAGGACCAAATGGGTGGTCAATAGGTTTTTTAGATATGTCGGGCCAATCGCTACTTAAATCTTTAGTAGGCCGGGGCATGGAGTTAACATACGCTGCAACATCCCAGGTTTCTTCATCTGTTAGTTGAGGCGCATCCCAGGTGGCACCAAAAGGCATGTTTGCTTTTACATATCCGGCAAATCGTGAGAGGCGGTAAAGACCTGCACCAATATTATAACTGCTTTGTCCCCACAAAGGCGGATACTGCCACGCGCTTTTATCAGTCAACATAATTCCTTCGCCATTTTTTCCGTGGCATACAATGCATTTTTCATAGACAACTTTTCCCTTCTCGGTACTGGCTGATCTATCTAAAAAAGTTACCTTTATTAATCCTGCACCTTTAGGCTCTTCTCCCTTCGGCACTTCACTTCCCAACCACATAATATAAGCACTCATCGCCTTCATCTCACGACTATCAAGCGCAAGTGATTTTCCATTCAGGCTTCGTTCAAAACAATCGTTGATTCTCTTATCAATAGTTTCAACTAACCCTGAGCGGGCCCTAAACTTAGGATAGGTGGATGCTACTGCACTATAATTATTACCAAAGGGTCTTGTGCCGGCATCCAAATGACAATTTTGGCAATTCATACCATTACTAATTTGTAGCACACTTCCCTTAGGGCCTAGGTATTTTGAGGTTTGCACAATGAGGTCACGACCGTATTTAACTAACTCCCCTTCTTCATCATTTGATATTTCGTTTAGATCAGGTGCTTTCCAAAGCTTAGCCTCAGGAATTGGAAGAGTTTCTTGTTGTGGTTTGCTAATAATTTTTTCAGGTGAAGGGGTAGAGAAATAAGTGATGAGTAAAATTCCAATAATCATAACCACAACTGGCGCTGCCACATTAGTCAACAGGCGAGGCAACTTATCATGGTTAAATATGGTTTTCATTAATCTTGTAACATGAAAGAATGAGTAGCCTAATGCGGTAGTTTCTCTTGAATCAATCCATATATCCAAGTGCCAGCAATAGCACTTAACAAAGTAACTATCACTACTAAAAAGCCACTGCCAATTTGTGCAAACAGCGGTCCGGGGCATGCGCCAGTAATAGCCCAACCTAATCCGAATATAAAGCTACCGAACACAGTACCCCAATGAAATTTCTTGTCGTGAAAAACAACTTTCTCTCCTTGTATAGTCCTAATATTAAATCGCTTAATAAGCCAAACAGAAATAATACCTACCACTACCGCGGTGCCAATAACACCATACATATGAAAGGAATGCAATCGGAACATCTCCTGAATTCGATACCAGGAAATTATCTCAGCCTTTACAAACACAATTCCAAACACGATGCCTGTTACCAGATATTTAATATTAGATCCTATTAAAGTCTCTTTGGCAATCTGATCGTTGGGGGCATCACATTCGATAGGATGTGTTACAGCACTCTCTACAAATTCATCATTCATTTTTTGCATACACTCCTATTAAAATTTCATTAACCATGGAAAAAGAAGGTGTACCATCACAAACCCTCCGGCCATAAAAAAACAACTTGCCACAACAGAAGCACACTGTAAATTAGAGATACCCATAATAGTATGGCCACTGGTACAACCCCCCGCATAGCGCGTTCCAAATCCAACCATAAAACCACCCACTACAAAAAATAGCAATCCTTGTAGGGTGAATAAATTTTCAAAACTAAAAATTGAAGCCGGCATTAGGTTGCCATCTACCTGAACATGCAATGCCTGAAGATCAGTAATTGTTTTTTCTGCGATAACAATTGAATTTGGGTTGGTTAAAAACTGCGTAGCAAGAAAGCCACCCAGCAAAACACCACCAACAAAAAACAAATTCCAGACCTCGCGCTTCCAGTCATATTTAAAAAAGGAAATGTTAGCTGGAAAGCAAGCCGCACATGCATGCCGCAACGAGGATGAGATGCCTAAATGTTTGTTGCCAAGTAGCAATAAAGCAGGCACAATTAAGCCAATAATTATTCCGGCTACATACCAGGGCCACGGTTGTTGAATCCATTCCATCATAGGATATAAAATTTACTCAAGGTACTCACAAATTACTTTGGCAGAAAACATAGTAAGCCTGCACTTTGTTCGTTATGTCAGATAGTTTAAAAAAGTTTCTAAAAGACATAAAAATGAATCATGAAATTAATAATATTGAAACCAATAATGCGACTACCATTCTTCCTTTTCGGGTTTCTTATTTCAACAGGTGCAGTTGCGCAAACTCCGGTAAAGGGCGTTGTTTATGATCGGGTTGGCCCTATTCACGGTGTGGTTGTTACCGAGCAAGGCGTTGATAGCTTAAATTCCGTTGTAACCAATAGCATGGGGGAGTTTGAAATTAAAACAACCAACTCAAATCCTACACTGTCATTTACTTTTGTAGGATTAGTTACTAAAACCATTCAGGTAAAAAATAAAACCCCGCTTAGAGTAAAAATGAAGTTTGATACCAAACGGTACCAACCCATCGAAAAATATTAACGGGCACTGGCTGCTTCCTTTAACAATAACGGACAAATCACATAGCGCTCATCTTGTGTGTCGGAATAAACCGATTTTAACAAGTCAATCACATTTTTAATTCCAATCCGATTACACCATTCAAAAGGGCCATAAGGATAATTAGTTCCCAACTTCATAGCAAGATCAATATCCGAACGCGAAGCGGTTCCTTCTTCTACAGTGTAAAATGCTTCATTAATAATCATACAAATAATACGGGGTGTTACTAATCCGACCGAATCGGCAACGGGTTTAAAATCGGTACCCAATTTCTTACAGATTAATGTAAGTGCTGGAACGTCAGCTTGCTTCCGCATACTTACTTCCAGCAGCTCACGATTTAAAAATGTTGGCATTCCACAAAATCCGAAACTCATCATTTTATCTATATCCCCGTTTTTAAAAATGGTTTTAAGAGTAATTAATGAAGTATTAAAAAATATTGGTAACTCCTTAGTCGGGTTATAACTATCGATCGAATCAGGGTTCGGGATAAAATCAAAAACTATATCAACCTGATTAATAACTTCGCTAAGTTGAATATGCGCAACGCGATGATGCCAAAGATGTGTGTCCCCAAATTTTTGCTTGGCCTCTTCCAGGTTAACTTGCTCGCCAATGACTAAAATATTCATCCAGAATCCCGATATTTGATCAAAAGTAATACACCCAATCTTATGAAAGAAGTCATCTACTCAGCCAACGCACCTGATCCAATTGGCCCTTACAGCCAAGCCATTAAAGTGGGTTCAATGCTTTTTGTTTCTGGGCAAATTGCTATTGATAAAACAACTGGAAAAATACTTACCGAAAATATTACAGAAGAAACCAATATGGTTTTAAAAAACATAAGTGAGATTCTTTCTGTCTCGGGTATGGATTTTTCGCATGTAGTAAAGTGTTCCATCTTTCTAAAAGACATGAGTCAGTTTCCTGTGGTTAACGAAGCTTATGGCAAAAAATTTACAACCAATCCACCAGCCCGCGAAACGGTAGAGGTTAGCAGACTGCCTAAGGATGTAAATGTTGAAATCTCCTGCATTGCTGTGAAATAATTCGGCTTTTCAAGTCATTATTTCTCTTCTCCCTCAACCCCTTTTCTACCTCGCACGCGTAAGAATTTCATACCTTTGACTTCTTGTTTTAATAGAAGTTAATGAAAGCAGTTCGAGTACGTTTTGCCCCGAGTCCTACAGGAGCACTTCACATTGGTGGAGTGCGCACAGCCTTATATAATTATCTGTTGGCAAAAAAAACTAATGGAACCATGATTCTTCGGATTGAAGATACAGACCAAACACGGTTTGTGCCTGGCGCTGAAGAATATATTAAAGAATCGCTTGCGTGGGTTGGAATAAAAATAGATGAGGGTTTTAGCGTTGGAGGAAACTATGAACCCTATAGACAATCCGAAAGGAAATTGATTTATAAAGAATACGCACAGAAACTAATCGATACGGGTCATGCTTATTATGCATTTGATACCAGTGAGGAGCTTGAAGCAATGCGAAATCGATTAAAAACTGCCGGCTCATCTAACCAACAGTATAGCGCAGCCACGCGGCTCACCATGAATAATTCACTCACTATTTCTAAGGATGAATTGAATAAAAAATTAGAGAGTGGAGATTCTTATGTAATTCGCTTGAGTGTTCCTGCTGATGAAGAAATTCACTTGAACGACTTGATCCGTGGCGAAGTGAACGTAAACTCTTCGCAAATTGACGACAAGGTTTTAATGAAATCGGATGGCATGCCCACCTACCACCTTGCCAATGTAGTTGATGATTATCTAATGAAGATTTCGCATGTAATTCGAGGTGAAGAGTGGTTGCCCTCTGCTCCGTTGCATGTTTTACTTTATCGTTTTTTAGGTTGGGAAAATGATATGCCTCAATTTGCTCACCTGCCTTTGCTTTTAAAACCTGATGGAAACGGAAAACTTAGTAAGCGCGATGCCGATCAAATGGGGTTTCCAATCTTTGCACTTAACTGGACAGATCCAAACACGAATGAGTTAGCCAAGGGATTTCGGGAATCTGGATACTTACCTGAAGCGCTGATTAACTTCCTGGCTTTCTTAGGTTGGAATCCGGGCACAGAGCAAGAGTTGTTCTCGATGAATGAATTGATTGAAGCCTTTTCGATTGAACGAATTGGTAAAGCAGGCGCTCGGTTCGATATTCAAAAGGCACAATGGTTTAATCAACAATACTTAAAAGCAAAAACAGATAAAGAGCTTTCTCTTTACCTGTTAGAATCGTTAGCAAAAGAAAACATTCCTTGTTCAAAAGAAAAAGCAGCGAAAATTTGCGGTGTGATGAAAGATCGGGTAACATTTACTCAAGACTTTTGGCTTCAAGGTAAATTCTTTTTTGAAGCACCAGAATCATATGACGAACAAGTGATTAAAAAGAAATGGAATGATGAGGCCATTCTGGTGTTAACCGCATTCAGTCAGGTCATAAAACAACTTACTAACATAACCGCTGAAACTGCAAAGGCTGCTCTGGAAAGTGTAACCACTTCCTTAGGTATCGGTGCAGGAAAAATTTTACAGGCACTTCGGGTTTCTATTACAGGCCAAGCTTCTGGCCCCGATTTGATGATGACAATGGAAATTTTAGGCGGTACAGAAGTTGCAAATCGAATAGACCATGCTTTAAATACTTTGAAAAAAACTGCTTGAATATATGGCAAAGAAAACCGATAAACCCAGCAAAAAACAAGGCAAGCCAAGAGTACATAAAGAATTGACTGGCTTTGAAATCTCCATCGATCAATTTGGTGAGTTAAAATCGAATTTAGCAATCGAAAAATTGAATGCATTTTTAGATGAAAATGTAGATGATATAAAACTACTTGAGCGCGAGGAGAAATCAGAGGCAAAAAAGAGGAAGAAAAAGAACCTATAGCTGATTAACTTCCAGAAGGAAAAAAGAAATCAACTTTTTAATATCCATCATTTAAGGTACTAATAACGTAAATTGATATGGCAGCATCACACGTAATCGATTATCAAATAAAAGGTGAAAGCATTCAAATAGTAGAAGTAGAGTTAGACCCCATGGAAACCGTAATTGCTGAAGCGGGTGCAATGCTTTTCATGGAAGAGGGAATTCTATTCGAAACCAAAATGGGCGATGGTGCCAATCCAACTCAAAGTGTATTTGATAAATTGCTTTCGGCAGGCAGTCGCCTACTTACGGGGGAATCCCTTTTTATAACGCACTTTACAAATAGAGGAAATAAAAAAGCCAAGGTTGGTTTTTCAGCTCCTTACCCAGGCACAATCATTCCCATTGATTTAGCAGCAAGTCCTAATCACGAATTAGTTGTTCAAAAGGATGGCTTTTTATGTGCTGCCTTCGGCACTAAACTAACTATGGTTTTCAATAGAAAGATAGGCTCTGGATTAGTTGGTGGAGAAGGTTTTATCTTACAAAAATTACAGGGCGATGGTAAAGCCTTTGTGCATGCTGGTGGAACCGTTATTGAACGCACTTTAAATAATGAGACTTTGCGAGTTGACACCGGCTGTGTAGTTGCGTTTGAATCGCACATCGATTTTGATGTTGAGACTAGTGGAAGTTTAAAATCGATGGTGTTTGGTGGCGAAGGAATTTTTCTAGCTACCCTTAAAGGCACGGGTAAAATCTGGTTACAGTCTATGCCAATCCGAAAATTAGTTCAGGCGTTGGCTCCTTACGGAAGAAACTCAAGAAAAGAAGCAGGCTCTCTATTAGGCGGCCTACTTGAAAGTTAAATAAAATAGAGTTGAGCGGTCTATCTTAAAAGTTATTGAACGGTTACCCAATAAAAAAAGAAAGCATGCCCGTCTTAAAAATCAAATTTCAATCATGGATACAATAAAAATAGGGTTGCTTAAGGAAGGTAAAGTACCCCCTGATAAACGAGTTGCCTTTACCCCTGCTCAGGCCGAAGAAATAGAACAGCGGTTCGGTCATGTTAAAGTGATTTGTCAAAAAAGTTCAATTCGATGCTTTCCTGATCACGAATATAGCAAGCTAGATCTTAGCCTGGCAGATGATGTGAGCGACTGCGATATACTAATGGGGATTAAAGAAGTTCCCATTGGTCAATTAATCCCTAACAAAACTTATCTCTTCTTTTCTCACACTATTAAAAAGCAGCCCTACAATCGTGGACTGCTGCAAGCCGTACTTCAAAAAAATATCCGACTAATCGATTATGAAGGATTGAAAGATACTCAAGGCAATAGGTTAGTAGCGTTCGGTCGCTTCGCAGGAATCGTAGGCGCCTATAATGGGTTACTCACGTATGGCAAACGATATAATCTCTTCCAACTTAGAAGGGCTTATGACTGTTTCGATATTAACGAATTGAAACTTGAACTTAGAAAAGTAAATCTTCCTCCTATCAAAATAGTTTTGACCGGTGCCGGGAGAGTTGGCAAAGGAGCCATGGAAACACTTGATACTGCCGGAATTCGGAAGGTGAATCCTGCTGATTTTCTTAATAAACAATATCATGAACCTGTCTATACGCAGTTGTGCAGCGCTGATTATCATGAACGATCAGCTGGTGGACATTTTAACCGCGAAGAATTTCATAGCGCTCCAGAAAATTACATATCTACATTTTCTAAATATACCCAGACTGCACAGTTGTTACTGGGTGGGGCATACTGGAATCCAAAGGCACCCGTTCTTTTTACTAAAGAACAAATGCGAAGTCCTGATTTTAAAATCAGAGTAGTTGCTGATATTACCTGCGATATTGACGGTTCAATTCCTAGTACTAAAAAATCTAGTACTATTGAAGATCCCATTTATGATTACGATCCGAAAACAGATTCGCTTTTTCCACCATTTAGTGATGAAAGCTATATAACCAGTATGGCTGTAGATAATCTGCCTTGCGAATTACCAAGAAGTGCATCAGAAGAATTTGGTCGGGATCTGATTGATCGCATACTAAAACCGCTTCTTACAAATGATAAGGAAGGAATTATTAAGCGAGCTACAGTAACTGAGGATGGAAAGCTTACAAGACAATTCAAGTACTTACAAGATTATGTTAATGGTAAATAAACAATCTTACCCCACAAAAAATGATGCTTTATAATGTCACATTCGGAATTGATAAAAAGATTGAAACGGAATGGATAAACTGGATGAAAGAAACCTACGTGCCTGCCATTATGGAGACAACGCTATTTGCTCACCACAAATTTTATAAAGTATTAACTCACGATGATGAGACATCCGTTTCATACAGCCTGCAGTGCTTTGCACACAACATTGAGGGTGTTATTAAATACCTAAATGATTTTGCTCCTGCCTTGGTAGAAGCGCATCGCCTTAAGTTCAAAGATCAACATGCTGCCTTCAATACCTTACTTGAAGAAATTTAGCTGTCCTGTAAATTTCTTCTGATCTCATCTGCTTCGAGATTACAATTCACCCACTCGCCATCTAATTTGGCATTATACTTTTTATAAAACTCAATAGCAGGTTTATTCCATTCCAAAACCTGCCACATCATTCCTGTGCAATTTTCATCCAATGACTTTTTCATCGTACAATCGAACAGTTCCTTACCGATACCTTTCCCGCGTTGAGTTTGAGTCACTACAATGTCTTCAAGGTATAACCGCTTTCCTTTCCAGGTAGAGTACCGATAATAATAAAGTGAAAGGCCTACTATCTCATGATTTACTTCTGCTACAAAAAATCCATAGCTCGGGTTAGCTCCAAAACCATCAATCTCCATTTGATGCACGGTATTCAAAACCTGATGAGCCTCACGCTCAAATTCAGCCAACTCTTTGATCAGCTCGAGAACCTTAGGAAGATCTTCTTTAACTCCTGCTCGTATTTCTATCATAGAGGGTAAATAAAAAAGCCCCTTTCGGGGCTTCTATGAAATTTGATTCTTTTAATATTCCCAAAGGTTATGCTCCTTTTCCATCATCTTCATCTCCTCTTCCCAACGCGCAAACACTGACTCACCATAGCTACGGCCATTGCGCTCATAAATTTGCTGAATGGAGCGATCATCAGGGTTTTCTACCTTATCAATTACACCATGAAATAATCTAAGTTTAAAGGCATCGGTAAATGTTCTGTTCTCAGAAGGATTGTAGCGGTTTCTCCAAAGCACTTTATCACGTTCCTTCATGTCTTTGCTGTGGGATGTCTTCTCCACCAAGTTGAAGAAATCTTTATATTGAACAAAAGCAATTGGATTTATGTCTGTCGAACCCGATTTCTGCGCAAGAATACCAATGGATTGAATGTCATAGTAAAGCCTAGATCTTCTTTTATCAAAGATTACATCTTCGATAATAGTTACAGCAACGATCGATCCGGCTGTATAATATTCAGTTTGATTAGTTGTTAATTGCCACCAAGAGTTATCAGTAGGAGAATTTCCCTTGTTATCATTTCTGATTGACTCATAATTCTTACCTCCGAAACTTGCTGTCTCATTGGTGAAATAAGATTTAGTTGCACTGTAAGGAGCTTCAACAATAGCTTGATTGCTAACCAAAATTTCTTCCGGTTTCTTTACATTCTTTACAGAATCGTCATAAGCAGGCAATGTGCCTTTTTGAATACTGCTTATCAGGAATTTTGCAATGTCAGATTGAGCCGATTTAAATCCAGCATTTTGCTTTTCATTTAAGTCCACTGTTCTCCAAACTCTGAAACGATAAAGCTGTTCATAGTAAGGAATACGCTCAGTAGAATTTGGATTATAAACCGTATCCTGTTGAGCTAATGCACCACCAACCAATCCAAAAGACAGAAGAAAAATACTTACAACTTTCATTTTTGTTTTTTATTTACCCATTACGTAAACACCTTCCAACTTCGCATTAACTGGCTTGTTATCTGCATCGTTAGGATCCCAGGTTGAACGAACAACCTGAACATTAAATATTGAGAAACTATCACCAGGTCTCAAGCCATACTTCGCTAATTCAATTGTTCCTGAAGTTAAGGTAATTGGAGTTTTTCCTGTTATTTGAAGTGTCATGCTAGTAACTCGGTAACCAGCATCTTTTGCATTTTGGCGCTTGAACGTTTCGTCTGAGATATCTGGGGTTAAGCGAGCTATAGTGGTTCCAGGAGGAATTCCTTTCTTCACATCGTACTCACCATTACCAACCATTAATTTGGCAACTGGGAGTGGAACTTGCTTAGCTTTAAATTGCTTAACCTCAATCTGCGATCCATTAACAGATACTCGCACATCCATTTGAGGACGAGTTGGTATCAATACAAACTTACCAGGCCCTTGATTAACAACTTTTCCCTGATCAGGAGCAACGCTCAAAGAAATTCCAGATGACTCAGCCAATCCTTGTACACTTACTGTCATTTCATTTCCGCAATCCAAATAAAGTGTGCTTGCACTTTCAGATTCGAACTTAGCTACTGGTTTTGCAACCTTGTAGCGTACAACCTCATCATAAGGCTTTCCTTTGATATTGATTTTTACACGGAAAGAAGCATCGGCCAAACCATTTTTATCATAAGTTCCTCCAGTAGTTCTGAACTTGATCTTACCCATATTGATTCCTGTTGCTGGATCCTTTGCCACTGTTAATGGCTTGTCATTAAAAAACATCTCAGAAGGAACATCGGAGGCCGCACCAATGAACAAATCAGCGTTATATTCCTGACCTGCTACTAATGTATTTGACTCTGCACGCACCATAGGAACTACCTTGTCAAATTTAATTTGCACCCCTTCTGCAACAGCATTTAAAGTATCCAGGGCAACCCTTTCATATTCAAGTATCTCTGTCTGCATTTGACTTAATGAAGCAACGGCTCCCATTGTTGGGGTTTGCTCGAACGAAAACTGTAAGAAGTTCTTCGAAAGTTGATTCGTATTATCCTTAAATTCTTCGTAATCCTTTGCTGTGCGGGTTAGATTCTTAAACGGAGTTTTAAGCCCCATTATCTTATTTAACTCACTTACATGTTGATTCAATTTCTTTTCATAATCCGTCCCAACTTCAGGCTTCCGGCTATCTAACATTAATTCTTCAGCCCGGTGCGTGTTGGTTACAAGATCTTCCCCCTCGATGGCTTTGCCATCTGGTTCAGTCTTCATTTTAGTTTTCAATTCATCTAAGTAGAGAACAGTACCTTTTGTAAGGTCACGAACCTGCTTTGCCTTTTCCTTGGCTGCAAGAACATTCGCGTCTTGAGAAGAAGAAGCTAAAATTCCAGCCAATGTACGTTCATGGGTACCATCCGTTTCCTTTACTAGTTTAACGAGAGTCTCATCTATAATAGCAAATTTCTCAAGAACGGAATTACTTACATTCAATGCCAACAATGCTGTAAGCACCATGTACATCATACCGATCATCTTTTGCCTGGGTGTTTCCTTACCGCCTGCCATGGTTTTTTATCTTTTTAGGTTAAAAAAATATTATTAAACAAAAACCAGTTGATTAGTTACTGCCCTTCATTGCTGTTAACATACCGCCATATACTTTATTTAGAGCAGTAACATTAGCTGTAAGACTGCCTAATTCAGAAGTAAACTTGGTTGTGTTTTCACCGACTTTAGAAAGGCCTTGCATAGCTCCGGTAAGACTTTCGTAAAACTTATTCATGTTTTTAACATGTGAATCTGCATCCTTTAATTCCATTTCATAAACGGCATTTAAAGAAGCCAAATTTGTTGTAACCTTTTTCACTTGCGCATGATATTCACCAGTATCTTTAGAAGCATCTGCCATAGCTGATACTGCCTTCATGGCTGAGCCATAAGACTTGTTCATTTCGGCAAGTGCTGAAGAAGCTGACTGAACGTTCTTTGCATAATCGTTAGTTGCAACTGCGGCATTTGAAAGATTGCTCATTTGAGATGCTGAAGTGGCAAGATTAGTAAGCCCCTTACCCAAATTGTCTAAAAGGTTTTGATCAACCTTAGCGGTCTTCAACATTTCATCAATTTTAAGAAGCGGAGAATCTCCAGCCGCAGGGCGGTTGCTAATTTTTGTTGCTGTTGTATTAACAGGTCCCTCATATTCTTCGGATAGCTCAGGATATACTTTTGACCAATCTGGTTCCTCATGCTTTGGCTCAAAGGCACTCAAAAAGAAAATTGCTGCCTCTATACTCAAACCAGCTATCAACATCAAACTGGCGCCCTCCATGTGTTCAATTTTAAACAATGCACCAATGATTACTACTGCGGCACCAATACCATATACTTTGGGCATGATGGTAGTGTAGAGTAAATTAACAAATCCGCCTTTTTTCTTTGCCATAGGATATTAAAATTTAGGGTTAGTCTGATTTTTTATAAATATAACCAGAGTTTTTAATTATTGAAATTCAGTTCCGGAAGACCGGCCTAAGTTGGTCATAGCACAGCGAAAACCAATATAGGCACGTGTTGAATCCTTATACTCATAGGTTCTGGTTCCTGTCTCTAAATAGTAGGCAACATCTTTCCACGAACCTCCGCGAACTACCTTTCGAGCATTATATTTTTCTTTAGAATTACCTTCACGATCGTAGGCATTCTTATCAATGTATTGTGGGTTAAGATCCCAAACGGTTGGCACTGAAGCCGGATTGAAGTCATCCAAGCACCACTCCGATACGTTACCGGCCATGTCCACCAATCCATAATCATTTGGAAAATAAATTCCTACTGGAGCCGTGTAGGCAAATCCATCATCATAGAAATTTCCTCTACCTGGTTTAAAGTTGGCTAGCATACATCCCTTTGAGTTGCGGATGTATGGGTTACCCCAAGGATACTTGGCCATATCACGACCACCGCGCGCTGCATATTCCCATTCTGCTTCTGAAGGCAAACGGAATGCTGGCATTGGCGGCTGGCCACCATTAACTTGACGCCATTCGTTTAAGAAAGCTGAACGCCACTTTCCAAAAAAGTTTGCGGCTTCCCAGCTTACACCTACTACCGGATAATCCTGATAGCCTGGATGCTGCCAATAGTAATCAACTAATGGATCGCCCATGTGGTGCGAAAAGTCCTTCATCCACACGGTTGTGTCTGGGTAGTACTTCTCCATAAATTCAGTTTGACCAATCTGCGCAAAGTTGGTAAGCCCTTCCGCTCCATTAGGATCTAAAAAGAACGTAGTGAACTGGAGATATTCATCATTGGTAATCTCTGTTTCATCCATGAAAAGAGGACCAATTGTAATTTGCTTATTGAAATTAATCATAGTAGAGGCAGGATCTTCATCGGCCTGACCCATGTGAAAGGTACCAGCCGGAATTGGAACCATCCCATAGGGAATTACCATTGACCAACCCTCTCTGCGCTCAAGTGTGGATTGACCCACCACTTCACCCGAAGCATCGCCTCCTTTTTTACCACCAATACCCAGTAGGCCGCAGCCTCCAAGAATTGATCCGGCACTCAGGAATAAAGCATAGTACAGAACCTTTAGAGAAACACTTTTCTTCATACTCTTTTTATTAGATCTAGTCCTTTGGTGTAGTAAAGTCAATCATACAGAACCGAAAGGTATTCTTTTTAAACTTTTTTTTAAACTTCAAGGCTGCCAAATTGAATAAAATCTTAAAGAAACCAAAATTATTATTCGTTTAATGTCGGTAACGAGGTGTTCTAACCACCTTTTTGCCGATTGAAGGGTTTACCGGAAGTTCATAAGAAAGCAAGAATTCAAAGGAAGTTGGTTGCTTCGCCTGTCTGTCTTTTATTATGTAATCCAATCCACCCCCTACTTTCAACGATTTATCTTTAAGTATACTGTATCCCAACATTAATATAGCTGCTTCTGATTGCCTAAACGCCAAACCTCCCCACATCGTATCTTTATAATAAGCCAATCCTCCCAAATCAAAGGTGGTTTTTGTGAAATCTGATTTAATTAGGGTTGAAAACTGGAATCTAACGTCAAAATTAAGTTGATAATAATATCCTCCGGTAACGTACATGTGGGTTTGAAGTGCATTTCGTTGAGTTAATCCAAAATCAAATTCAGACTTTATCAGGTGATCAAAGCTAACTCCCACGTAATATTTTTCTTTCTGGAAGAAAGCGCCAACAGCAAGATCGGGCCTAACCTGAGACTCCTTTCCGGCTTTCTTTAGTAATGGGTCATCTTTATCGATGGGGTTATAAAGATCAAAGTTGATTGTTTGTGAATATAAACCTGTCTTCAATCCAAAGCTGAGTTTACTATCTTTTAGAGCCAGATGGTAAGCATAAGAAACCTGAGCTTCTAAATTATTTTGCGGCCCAAGCCGATCGTTCATAACATAAGCACCAAAGCCGCTCTTTAATTTATTGATGGGAGCCGACATGCTTACCATTTGAGTAGTTGGCGCCCCGCCACCTCCAACAGTTGGTTGATAACCCGCCCATTGAGTTCTATGTATAGCCGTAAACTTGGTAAGTCCCTCTGCCCCTGCATACCCAGGGTTATAATACAGTGTATTGAACATGTATTGCGTAAACTGAGGGTCTTGCTGACCAAACGATTCGCTAAAAAGTGTTGCGACTAATAAGATTAAAAAATAGTATTTCCTCACAGGTTATATTGAAAAGGACTTAAAGAAAATCAATTCTTTTCACACTTTCAATCAAATGTAATTAAAGTGTAAGAAAATGCGAGTACTTGTAATAAGGTAAGCCTTAAATAGTTATTTAATTCCGTTTGCGGCCTTGATATAAAGTTCCAATGCCCCTGTCATCGATGGTGCATTTGGAAGGGGCGCCTCAATGTCTAAGATAAAGTTAGCGTCTCTTACGGCCTTAGCGGTAGTTGGACCGAAAGCAGCAATGCGGGTGTTATTTTGAATAAAATCAGGAAAATTAATGAGGAGTGAGTTTATTCCGGAAGGACTAAAGAATGCCAGAATATCGTAATACACATTCTTTAAGTCACTTAAGTTAGCCGCAACGGTTTGGTACATGATGGCTTCCGTGAAATGAAACCCGTTGTCGGTAAGGAAATTGGGGATGTCATTTTTTCGAATATCGGAGCACGGAAACAAGAATTTTTCATTCTTATGCTTCTTGATTATTTCAAGCAAATCTTTTGTATCCTTCAAACCTGAGAAAATTTTCCTCTTGCGAATGACTATATACTTCTGAAGGTAATTAGATGTTTGATCAGAGATGCAGAAATATTTCATATCGGCAGGCATCTCTATTTTTAATTCCAGGCAAAGCTGAAAAAAATGATCTACAGAGTGCCTACTTGTAAAAATAATGGCGGTGTGCTGTAAGATATCTATTTTTTGTTTGCGGAATTCTTTAATGGGCACAGCCTCAACTTGTATAAAAGGACGAAAGTCAATTTTAATGTTGTAGCGCTCTGAAAGTTTAAGATAGGGTGAGTTTAAATCGGTGGGCTCTTCCTGTGTGACCAGAATACTTTTTACTTTTCGCATTCTGTCAGTTGCAGTTTCTATCATATCAACACGCTTCGCTTAAAATAATAACACTCTACCAATAATCACTATAGGGATGATTTCGGATGCGCAAAGGTAGGAAAATAAATGAAAAATGGGGAACGATGTACGAGCCAATAATTTCATAAACAGAAACAGCGTTCCTATAAGGATAAAAATCCCGCCCACTAAAAGAAGATTATAAAACAGGTTTGGGCTTTGTGCCTGAAAGACAAAATAGACTAAAGCGATACAGGCCATCAAACTTACAGCAACAAAAAGCATGCGTATAAAATTGAAAAACTGAAACCGAACTGTATCTCTTACATTAAACAATAAAGAGAAACTTGCTATCAACACAAGTTTGGTGATTAGAAAGGCAAAGGTTAGAAGCGACAGCAAAATCCAAACAAAAAAAGCTTGGGCTGTTGTATCAAAAGTGAAATTACCAGCCAGGCGCATGCGATCTGGTGCAGTCTTAAAAATAATTATTAAAATCAATCCGATAAAAAAACTAATTAGCGCAAAGAAGAATAAGTTTATGCTAGACCCTATGCGGCTTGCCACCGTTGATTCATCTCGATCCTGTAAAGAAAATAATTTGATAACATTTAAATAATCCAATGTGAGCTTTGCGTTGACACGAAATAAAAAAACAAGAGAAGCAAACAGCAGTATGGAAGCAATGACTACAAAATCCGAAAAAGAATTTCCTATTCGTGGCCAATTAGTAGTATCACTTGAGTGTGCAATAGAAGATACCAATGACGATTGGAGAGAATAAATGGGTTCCTTCTGATGAATACTAAAAAACAAATTACCTTGATAACGAGACCAAAGGCTATCAATACGAAAGGTTAAACTATCCCGGTCTTGTGCACATAACTTTCCGTTGATAAACACCGTGAAGGGTAACCGATCATAAATAAGAAGATTATTCCCGAGTGATTTTTTATCTAAGCTGAAGTGAATCGTCTTTGTTTTTTGACCTGTGTACTTTACAAATTTCTCGTGCTCTTGTACTTGCCAGGTGGATTTTAGATTAACTAAGGTTTTGGATTGCGAAATTGCCGGCAAGGCCAAAAGAATAATAATAAATAAAGTGAGGCTCTGCTTCATCAATAAAATTGAATTGCAAAAATATCAGATTGGCGTGGTAATAGAAACCCGCTACTGTTATTCCATCCATTATCTTTGCGCCCGATGGCCGGCCTCTATGTTCATATACCCTTTTGCAAGCAAGCCTGCCATTACTGCGATTTTCATTTCTCAACAAACCAACAAGTAAAAACTGAGCTGGTAGATCAAATCGCTCACGAACTGTTACTCCAAAAGGACTATCTGCAAGGTGAGCCGCTTGAAACAATTTACTTAGGAGGGGGAACCCCTTCCTTACTTGCCGCTGCGGAACTGGATGTTTTGTTTTCAGCTATTCACAAAAATTACAAGGTTTCAACAATGCCTGAGATTACGGTTGAAGCCAACCCCGATGACCTTACTCCTGAAAAGTTGCGTGAACTGAAAGCTGTTGGCGTTAATCGGTTAAGTGTTGGCATTCAATCTTTCGATGAAGCCGTTCTTCGATTTCTTAACCGTGCGCATACTGCCAACGAAGCTGTTGAGTGTGTAGAGCTTGCGCGGAATGCTGGTATTGAAAACATAAGCATTGATTTAATTTACTCCATCCCAGGCCAACCGGAAGAAGTTCTGAAAAAAAATCTTGATAAAGCTTTTGCGCTACATCCAACCCACATCTCGGCCTATTCGCTAACCGTTGAAGAAAAAACAGTATTTGGAAAATGGGCCAAGCAAGGTAAACTAGTAGCCATGGATGATGATAAGTCTACCGCACAGTTTGAATTAGTGATGGATTCTTTAACCCGGCAAGGATATCAGCATTATGAAATCTCAAACTATTGCCTTCCGGGATATGAATCGAAACATAACACCAGCTATTGGCAGCAGAAGAAATACCTTGGGGTGGGCCCAAGTGCGCATTCATTTAATACCCTTAGCCGGCAATTCAACCTAAATAACAATCACCTATATATAAAGAGTGTTAAAGAAAGAAAAGTGCCTTTTGAAAGGGAGATATTGACTACACAAAATAAAATAAATGAGTACCTCTTTACATCCCTGCGCACAAAGTTGGGGTGCAGTCTAACTTTGCTAGCCAACCAATACGGGCACGATCTTTTAAAAGTCAACGATCATTATATAAGTCAACTCTTAAAGAAGGAATTGATTACCTTAACTGGGGATACGATTATCCTTACCCGAGCTGGCAAGCTGCTGGCCGATCAAATCGCTTCCGATCTTTTTATTACTGACGATCATGATCAAACAAACTAGAATTACTATTTTAACATCAGAATGACAGTAGAAGAAAAAAGAGTTTACCTGTTACTAAAGTCCGTGATCTATTATTATCATGGTTTGGATGACGATGAAAAAATAGATTTGGAAAAAGCTTCCGTTGATTTAGACGCTAAAGAAGAGCTTGCCTGGGCGCTGGAGTTTGTAGCCGAAGATTACATTACTGCCTTCGACCGGGCGCGCGATTTTCTCAATAATATTATAGGTGACTACACAAAAGAAAAGCGTGTTGGCCTTATTGATATGGTGTGGCAATCGAATAATGTGAAAGGATATGTAACCGAAATGGAGGCCACCGCCATGTTTAAGCTTGCCCGCGATTGGAATGTTGAAAAGGAATTGGTTGAATTGGTTTTAAAATAAGATTTTTATTTTACCGCGATGGCGTATAGGAAAATAAATTAAGTGAGCCTAACTTATAATTCTTAGCGGCTTGACACACAACTCATCCAAACTAATCATCTATAAAGAGTAATTAACTGCGGAGGATTTCGAGTTTTGCAGAGGAATTTACTGAAGCAGAATTAACTTGTACTCTTTGTAAACTCCGTTGTAAAAACCATCCGAACTACAAACTCATCATATCTTTAAACTTGGCGGCTTGCCTGCGGCTTACTTCCACCTTATCGCCACCACGCAGTTTTACCATTAAGCCACCATTAAACCACGGCTCAATGCCTTCCACCCAACTTAAGTTAATAATGTGTTTTCTACTTGCCCTAAAGAAGGCGCGTTCGTCCAACCGATCATCTAACGCATTCAATGATTTATGAATCATAGGGCGGTTGCTATCAAAGTACACTTTAATATAATTGCCATCTGATTCAAAGAATCGGATGTTAGCCAGGTTAACAAACCAACAGCGCTCACCATCTTTTACAAATACTTGATCTTCCAACCCTAATTTTTTACCTGCAGCACGCCCGGCTTTGGCGCGCTCCTTCTCCATTATTTTATGAACCGCCTCACTCAATCGCTCCGCCTGAATTGGTTTTAATAAATAATCCAACGCATTTACCTCAAATGCTTTTAAGGCAAACTCATCATACGCGGTTGTGAACACCACTAGCGGCACCGACTCCAAAGATTCCAGTAACTGAAAGCCCGTGCGACCCGGCATTTGAATATCCAAAAAGAGTAAATCGGGATTAAGTTCATTAATCATTTGCTCCGCTTCATCGGCATTCATTGCCTCGCCCACTATTTCAATGGAAGGATGTTCTTCCAATAGTTTCGCCAACTCCTTGCGCGCCAAGCGTTCATCATCAATAATTAGTGCTCTCATGAATTATGTAAATGTGGGATTATTATTTCTGTGACTACAAAACTATCGTTTTCATTGTTAATTGCGAAGTGCGCCTCGCTACCATAAAGTAGTTTTAATCGCTGGCTGGTATTAACCAGCCCCAGGCCGCTCCGCCTTTTATGCCCATTCAAATGAAAATGGCCGCTGTTGCGGATTCTGATTTTCAGTTTTCCATTCTCCACTTTAGTTTGCAAGTGCACAATGCCGCCCTCTTTTAGTTTAGAAATTCCATGCTTAACACCATTTTCAACTAGGGTCTGAATCATCAATGGCGGAACTAAAAAATTATTCGATGCCGGGTCAATGTCGAACTCCGTTTTCAGGCGTTCCTCGAAGCGAATGCTTTCCAAGCCCAAATAGTCGCGTACTACTTTCAATTCATCGCCAAACTTTGTTAGACCCTTTTTTTCGGTAACTAAAGAATTTCGTAAAATATTTGAAAGTTGATTAATCGCTTGTTTTGACTTAGCGGGATTCTCATCTACTAAAGCGCGGATACTGTTAAGTGCATTAAAAATAAAATGCGGGTTCAGTTGTGATTTTAAATTACTTAGCTCAATTTCTTTTATGGAGGCCTCTAATTTTAGAGATTTATTATAGCGCTCAAAATAGTTGTAGATAAAATAAAACACAGCCCATAAAAAAAACAGAAAGGCATAGATAAAAGAGAAGCCTACAATGTTATTCAAATCAAAAACTACTGATTGTGTGAAAAGCCCCAGTGGCAAAGAAATCGGGATGCGGAGAAAATACATAATCACGCCCATAACCACCACGGTAATTATTACTCGAGGTGTAAGCCCTGCAATGCCAAGACTCAACCAGCGTTTACGATTCATGTATGTTCGAAATGCATTAGACAACAACAAGCAAAGGAACGCTTCGTAGGCAAAGAAAATAATTCGTGAAGCACTAATAGAACCGCTGGGCGAAGCGTAAACGCTACCCACAATCTGAGCCACCGCATAAAGTGACCAGCCAGTAATTTGCAAAATCCAATATAGTCGTTGCTTCCTTAACATTTAACAAGCAAAGGTAGCGAATGGAAACAGTGAACCCGTTTTTTTATATAGGCGGAAAACGTTAGACCAACTCAGGCTTTAAAAACTTACCGGTATAACTGGCCGGATTTTTTGAAACTTGTTCCGGTGTTCCCTTGGCAATAATGCGACCACCGCCAGCACCACCCTCTGGCCCTAAGTCAACAATGTAATCCGAAGATTTAATCACATCCATGTTATGTTCAATAACTAGCACGGTATTTCCTTTATCCACTAACTTTTGAAGTACATCCAACAAATGACTAATATCTTGAAAGTGCAGTCCTGTTGTTGGCTCATCTAAAATATAAAGTGTTTTGCCGGTATCGCGCTTAGATAACTCAGTTGCCAGTTTTACTCGTTGCGCTTCGCCACCTGACAAAGTTGTTGCATGTTGCCCTAATGAGATATAGCCTAATCCTACTTCACTAAGCGTTTGTATCTTCCTTAAAATTCGCGGTTGATTTTCAAAAAAGGTTACTGCTTCTTCTACTGTCATATCCAACACATCTGAAATAGATTTTCCTTTAAATCGTATTTCTAGCGTTTCACGATTATAGCGTTTGCCTTTGCAGGTTTCGCAAGGAACATGAACGTCTGGCAAAAATTCCATTTCAATTAATCGAAGTCCTGCACCACCGCACGTCTCGCAACGGCCACCCTTTACATTAAAAGAAAACCGACCCGTTTTATAACCACGAATTTTTGCTTCCGGCATCTGCGCAAACAAGTCGCGGATATCTGTAAACGCTCCTGTGTACGTAGCCGGGTTAGAGCGCGGTGTTCTTCCAATAGGCGATTGATCAACTTCAATTACCTTATCTATCAACTTCAACCCATCAATCTTTTTATACGAAAGTGGTTCAGTTCGAGAATTGAAAAAATGCTGATTCAAAATTGGAAAGAGTGTGTCATGGATAAGCGTTGACTTACCGCTTCCGGAAACTCCAGTTATACAGATAAGTGTACCAAGAGTGATTTCAAGATCTACATCTTTTAAATTGTTTCCAGATGCGCCTGTTAAAACTACTTTCTCACCACTGCCCTTTCTTCGCTCCTTTAAATATTCAATTCCAAGTTTTCCATTAAGATACTTTGCGGTAGTACTGTTGTTCTTTAAAAAAGTTTCCGGATCACCTTCTGCTACTACATGCCCACCATGTCGTCCTGCGCCCGGACCGATATCAATAATATAGTCCGACTCCAGCATCATCTCTTTATCGTGCTCAACTACTATTACTGAGTTGCCTAAATCACGCAAGTCTTTTAATGCCTTTATGAGTTTTGCATTATCGCGCGCATGAAGGCCAATACTGGGCTCATCCAAAATGTATAATACCCCTACTAATTGAGTTCCTATTTGTGTTGCTAATCGAATACGCTGAGCCTCGCCACCACTTAGTGTTCGGAGTGGTCGGTTCAAATGAAGGTAGTCCAACCCAACATCCAATAAAAACCCAATCCGCTTGCGCAGCTCCTTCAATACTTCGGTAGCAATAATGCGTTGCTTTTCATTTAATCTGTTTTCCAAGCCCTCAAACCATTTTTGAAGTGCATTGATATTCAGCTCTGCAAGTTGAGCGATGTTTTTATTGTCAATCTTAAAATGAAGTGATTCCTTCTTCAGTCGCGCCCCATTACATTCGGGGCAAATTTTTGTAACCGTAAAGTCGTCCACCCATTTGCGCATGTTTTCTGTGCCTTCATCTTTTTGCTTCTGCAAAAAATTAATGATGCCTTCAAACTTGGTATTCCATTCTGTGCCGGGATATTTAACTGAAGCAACCGCTACCGGCTCATCATCGCCATACAATAAAATTTTTAAAGTCTCTTTGGTGATGTCTTTGATTGGTGTAGTGAGTGTGTGCTTATTTCGCTTAAGTATTGCCTCAATCTTTTTAAAAATCCAGATGTCGCGATATTCACCGAGCGGTAAAATGCCACCACGACTAATACTTAATTTATCATCAGGAATGATGGAGTCTTCCGTGATCTCTTCTATAACGCCTAACCCTGCGCATGTTTGGCAGGCACCATAAGGTGAGTTGAAAGAAAAATTATTGGGCGCTGGTTCATCGTAGGATAATCCTGTTTTAGGATCCATCAAAAACTTTGAGAAGTGTTGAACTTTGTTTCCGTCATCCAAAATCATAATTACGCCTTTCCCCTCTTTCATAGCGGCACCAATCGATTGGCCAAGCCGATGCCGATCTTTTTGATCGGGTACAATTCTGTCAATTACAATTTCTATGTCATGGATTTTAAATCGATCCACTTGCATTTTTGCTGTGATGTCTAGCACCTCACCATCAACACGCACTTTCGAGTATCCTTGTTTACGAATCTGAACAAACAATTCGCGATAGTGTCCTTTGCGTCCTTTTATAACCGGAGCAAGCAATGTTAATTTTCTACCTTTAAAATTATTTATGATGGCATCCAGAATTTGATCTTCTGATTGACGCACCATCTTGTCTCCCGTAAGGTAAGAGAAGGCCTCACCAGCACGAGCAAATAGCAAGCGCATGAAATCATAAATCTCCGTTACCGTACCAACGGTTGAGCGTGGATTGCGCGAAGTTGTTTTTTGTTCAATGGAAATAACCGGGCTAAGGCCATTAATTTTATCTACATCAGGGCGCTCGAGGTTGCCAATAAAACTGCGGGCATAAGCAGAGAAACTTTCCATGTACCTGCGCTGACCTTCTGCATAAATAGTATCAAAAGCCAAAGATGATTTTCCGCTGCCGCTGATTCCGGTAATAACCACTAATCGATTTCTCGGAAAAGTAAGGCTGATGTTTTTTAGGTTATGTTCACGCGCACCAATAATTTCAATGTTTTCATGACCAGAAAGGTCAGTGATTTTTTTGGCAGCTCCGGATTTCGACATGTTTTTGCTTATTCGTTCTTAGAACTACAAAAATGCGGGTAGGATAGTTGCATAACAAGCGAGTTGGCCATGAATGCCCGAAATAAATTAGGGTTGTCAACTGGCTTGCGGGGTTGTCAACCTTTACTGCGGGAAATCAAAAGGTTGACAACCCTTCCATGGACTGTTGATAACTCTTCGAAACCTACTTATAAACCGCAATTGGAAAATCGTTGCCAAAGGAATAAGCGGAGGGATATTGGGCTGTGCCTTTCAATTGTTCTGAAAGTTCAGGCACTTTATTTTCTATGTAGGTACTTAGTTCGCGAATGGTTAGCTTCTTATCGTTGTTCGTATCCGCCTTTCCATCCATTCCTTCAATCAGCGAATACGTAAAAATACCATGACCTAATTTTTCAAACTCAGAAGCAAATTGATTTGACCCCGTTGAAGTAATCCAAAAAGTACCCGTACTTCTGGCTAATTGAGCAATTGCTTTTTCCTCCGCCACACCCCGTTCGCCAATCGTTTCAAGCGCACCAGCCGATTGACACGCATCCAAAATAAAAACTTGTTTTTGGGCATTGATGGATTGAGCATACTCTTTTAATGAAGACGCGGCAATTGCTTTATCCTTCAACATATCATCACGCCCATAGAGCTGCGTTACATCAGTTGGCACAATGTAAAATTCTTTTTCATCAGCTCCTTCGCCCGACATTACGCCATGCCCCGCATAATAAAACACCACCATATCCTGCTCAAGTGATTTCTTGCGCACATCATCTAGCGCAGTAATTATACTCGCCTTCACCGCCTTATCGTTACGAATGTTATAAGGAATTATTGCCTTGAAGATGGTTGATGATGATTGCTTCATGCTTTTCTCAACCGCATCGGCATCGGCTTGCGCATAGTTTAAATTGTACTTAGGGTTTTTATATTTATTAATTCCAATCGTAATTAAATAGAGCGTTGGTTTTTCTTCAGTCGCACCTTTATAGGCAATTGTAAATTTTGCTTTTTCAGAATCAACACCACTTTTACTTCCTGCGCTCACAAAGAAAAAATTCTCCTCGCCAAACGAAGAAGTAAGACTCACATCAAAAGTATATTTTGATCCGGCTGCAGGTAATGTTTTGATGAGTTTTGAATTTTGATACAGCCGCACCTCGGTAACCTCTTGCGGGTTATCAACAATCTCAACATTAATAATAGATTTCTTTTGTATAGAGACTACCGATGTGCTTTGTGAAAACGTTTTTCCGTTTACGGTCTTAATGGCAACTACCGGCACCTTAGTTACCACCTTATCAACATCAAAACTTACCAGTGCTCCGGATTCTTCACTAATTATTTGAGTTAAGAGGCGCGGAGCGAATCCTCTTTCGAGTGTACTCTCAAGCGAAGTCTTTTGTCCGCTCATGCGGGTTGTCCAGTAAACTTTTGCGAGCGCAGTTGGCGTTCCATCTACCCGACCATCTTTTGATACAATGGCAAAGTCATCATTACTATCGCAAAAGAAATAGCCAATAATGGAATTGGTTTTTATATCATAGATCTGATTGATGTTGTTGCCTAACGAGTTTAGTAAAAACTTACCGCTGTTGCCTAACTGAAATGGCATAGCATTTCCAACGCCAAGTTTTATATAGCCTGGCAATCTAAATCCATCCGACTTTGTGGTGAATGTGAAGCTCCCTGATTCTAAATCATAGACATTAAAGGAAGATGAAGCTGAGATACCCAAAAATTTATCCTTAGAAATTACGCCTCCATAAGGCATAATGGCATTTAAAACTAATCCCTTTGTATCAATTTCTCGCACAAGTTCAAGTGTGTTGCCATCCAAAACTTTCACTTCTGTTTTAGTGCCCAACTTATTTATGCCGGCCGACACCAAACGCTTTCCGGTTTCATCATAGATCGCCATGGAATAAATCCCACTCCTTGATTGCGCAGATACTTTCCCCGTACTTATATCGTAAATGTCTATGCTGTTACTTTCCCCTATCAATGCCATAACTCCAACGGCTATTGACTTTCCATTGGGATGAAGTGCCAATGCACTCACGTGATGCTTTCTATACTGAAATGTATTAACTTCTTTCAGTAAATTGAGATTCCAAATTGTAACCCAACCCTCACGCTGACCAACAGCCAACAAATTTGTTGACTTCAGATAGGAAGATTTTGTGATTTCCATTTTAGTGGTAAACTGAGCTAGTATATTTCCTGTCTTCCATTCCAAAACAAAAACTTGCTTCGCTTCAATGAGAATTAACTTACCATCATTGGTTAATTGAGCATCAAACAAATCGCTAATAGGTCCCGCGATACTTTTAACAAACCGCCCGGCTTGCACATCAAATATTTTTATGGTTTTGTTTTTAAATACAAACGCAATGTGAGCGCCATTAGCCGATGCGGCCATACCAATTTGCTCTGAGGTGATGTCTGTTTTAGAATAGCTCAATCGCACTAAGTCAACTTCTTGCGAAAAAGCTTTAAGGTTTACTAAGAGAATTAGAAGTACTATAGCTTTTGCTTTCATAAATAGCCTATTGTCAACTACTAATTGTGAATTATCAATTTAAATTATGCGACTTCTTTTCCCGTTGCCCATTGTAACATCTCAAACCAATCTTGTCTGTCTAACGCAATGTCCAATGCTTTCGCAGCTTCAGCTATGCGCTCGAATTTAGTTGTACCTACCACTGGAAAAATTATGGACGGATGGCGCAAGAGCCAGGCCAGCGACAACTGACTATAGGATGCATTATATTTTGAAGCCTTCCCAAACATTTCGCGTTCGCCACCAATTAATTTACCACCCGCCAATGGCGACCAAGCCATCGCTGAAGTATTTCGTTCCATCAGCAGATCAAGATCACCATTGAATAATGAATCGACATGTGATAATGAAATTTCAATTTGATTAGTCACCAATGGAAAAGGCAAAAACTTTTGCAACATAGTAAACTGGCTGGGCGTAAAATTTGAAACTCCGAAATGCAAAACTTTCCCTTCCTGTTTCAGTTGCGAAAATGTTTCCGCAACTTCCGTTGGATTCATTAACGGGTCGGGGCGATGAATCAATAATAGATCTAAATGATCGGTTACCAACATCTTCAAAGAATTTTCTACTGACCACATGATGTGTTCTTTAGAAGTGTCGTAATGTTTCACCCAGGTCTTTGGCCTCTTTGCGGAATTAAATTTGATTCCACATTTAGAAACAAGCTCCATCTTATTTCTAAGGCTGGCGTCTTTGCGAAGAATGTTTCCAAAAATCTCTTCATTACTATGATCACCATAAATGTCGGCATGATCGAATGTGGTCATGCCTTCATCAAGGGAAGTCTGGATCAACTTGCCAACAGTTTGTTGCGAAACGGTGTTCCAGCGCCAAGCACCTGCAATGATGCGCGAAAATTCAGGCCCTTCTGGATGAATCTTTCTCCTTTCCACTACGCTGACTTATGTTGATAACATTTCTTTTCCTTACTGGAAGTCATGCGTTTGCAACGAGTACCATCGGCAGTTTTGCCGGTGCATTGCTCAACCTTATCTTTAAAATGATCATCGGGTTTGCAAACACCGCAGCCACTCTTGCCTGCCTTTTTAGCTGCCGCCAGAGTCATGTTGCTGGCATCGCCCGATAATTTACAATCGGCAGTATGATATTTTTCACCTTTCACAGATGAGTAAACAGTTTGTGCATGGCCAGCAAACGCGAAAGCCACCACCATTAAGAAAGTGAGTATTAGAAATTTTTTCATTAGAAAAAGTTTTTGTTTAAAGGCAAGTTCCGCATTTCTGCGAAAAAGAAAAAATTACTGCACCAATACGCCTTGCAGTCTGAGAAGTTCCGTCTCCGCAACTTTTGCGCGATAACGAACCGCAATCAATCTATTATAAGCTTCTTGCATGCTTTGTTGCGCAGTGCGCAACTCTATAAATGTGGTAACTCCTCTTTTAAATCCCTCCAACGCTATAAAAACATTTTCTTTTGCCAATACAATATTCTCCTCTTCAATCACCAAGGTTTGTCGGGCATTATCATAATTAATGTATGCATTTCTAATACCTACCTGAGCTACTGACTTTTGTTGATTGTAATTTATTAGCTGACGCTGCACACTCGTTTGCGCACGTTGTATACTCGTGCGTGTGTTAAATCCATTCAAGATTGGCATAGAAAGAGAAAACCCATAATTATACCCTTTCGCTCGGGTGTAAAGTAACGAAACCGCGCTGGTAGCTAAGTTGTTTTCTGTTTTTGAAAAGTTATAAGCCGATGTAAAATTAAAAACCGGGGACTGCAAGGCTTTAGTCTCCAACAAAGTAGTATTTGCAATGTCAATGCTCTTTTTTGCAGCTAGCAAAGTTCGGTTCGTTTTTTCAAATGAATCCTCAAAGTCATTTACCCGTAGGCCAAGTTGTATTGGAATGGAGTCGGAAACATCATACTGATCGGGTAAATCCATGCCGAGCAAAAGATTGAGCTGTTGCTTCAATTGTATAATAAGTGCCTCTTGTTGTAAAGCGGCTGTTCGAAAAGCATTCAAATCAATTTTTGCTTGTAGATATTCGGGTTTTCCTCCGGTGCCCACCTGCAATTTCTTTTCAGCAAGCTTTACCCGTTCTTCACTAACACCAATCTGTTCTCCAATTGCTTTCAGTTGTTGCTTTTCGCGAACAATTCCAAAGTATGTATTGATTACCTGCGCTACCGTATTATTGATTTGATCTTTAATAACTAATTCGGATAGTTCTGCTGTTTCGTTCAACCGCTTTCGAGTTGCAAACATTTTTGTTCCATCAAACAGTGTCCAAACTAATTGAAGTGATCCGTTTATATTATCAGACTTAACTCCAGTGCGAATAGTTTCAACATTACTTGCCGTAATGGTCCTGTTATTATTATTGTTGCTGACCGTTGCCCCCTGACCATTTAGCCTGGGTAGCAATACTCCAAAGGAAAGCCGATCTTCATAATGAGCAGGTATTGCATCATTTTGTCTTAGTTGAATATCGTAATTCTTTTGAAGCGAAGTAAGTATAACTTCCTCCACCGAAATTTGTTGCTGCGCATAGCCAACAGAAATTACTGCCAAAGAGAAAAAAACGATCAATCGAATCATACACTTAAGCTCTTAGTCTCCGCCAGTAACATTTGCTCTTCCATTTGGGCATGGGCCTTTTTCTGTCGCGACAAATACGTGAACATGGCGGGCACAACAAAAAGGGTTAGCACCAAAGAAAACATTACGCCTCCCACAATCACAATTCCCAACGGCATGCGACTAGAAGACGATTGTCCTAATGAGAGTGCCAATGGTAACGATCCGGTTGCCATGGCTAAACTGGTCATTAAAATCGGGCGCAAGCGAAGTCGTGAAGCCTTTACAACTGCTTCAAATTTATTCAGTCCTTCTAATCTTTTTTGATTAGCAAATTCTACAATAAGAATTCCATTTTTTGTTACCAGCCCAATCAGCATAATCATACCAATCTGCGAAAAGATATTAAAGGTTTGATCGAAAATATACAAGCATAGAAATGCACCACAGATAGCGAGTGGCACGGTGAACATAATAATAAACGGATCGATGAAGCTTTCAAACTGAGCTGCTAGCACCAAGTAAATAAGTACTAGTGCTAGAATAAACGCGAACGAGGTATTGCCTGAACTCTCAGCAAAATCGCGAGAAGGACCAGAAAGATCTGTTGAGAATGTATCATCCAATTCCGCAGCAGCAATCTCTTTCATGGTCTCAATTCCATCACCAATCGTTTTACCTGCAACAGGCGTAGCGGTTAACGTAGCTGATTTGTATCTGTTATAATGAAACAGCGATGGCGGTGTTACTGATTCTTCCAGGGTGATAACATTATCAATGGAAATTAACTCATTCGATGCCGTGCGTACATAAAGTTTTTTTAAGTCATCAGGATCGTCTCTGTTTACGCGCGTTACCTGCCCCATCACCTGATACTGCTTGCCTTCTTTCATAAAATAACCGAAGCGCAGATTACTGTAGGCAAGCTGAAGAGTTTGAGAAATATCTTGCACGCTCACGCCTAGTTGTGTTGCTTTTAATCTGTTAATCTTTACAAGCAACTCAGGTTTATTAAATTTTAAATTCACATCCACATTTTGAAGCACGCCACTATTCTTTGCCGCTTCCTCCATTTTTGGAATAGCCGCTTTCAATTTTTCAAAATCATTGTTTTGGATTACAAACTGAACAGGTTGACCACTTCTTCTGTTTACGGCAATGGTCGGTTCTTGCGAAACAAACGCGCGGCCTTCAGAAAACCTTGGTAAGTTGGCCGAGATATACTCTGCAATTTCTTCCTGCGAGCGAGTTCGTAAGGATTTATCCCATAAGTTCATTTTTACTGATCCACTATTGGGTGATCCTCCGCGGCCCGTGTTAGAAACTGCAGTTCTAAGTTCAGGCACCGAATCCAATACAAACCGGGTGAGCTTTTCAACATACCGATCCATATAATCGTAAGAGGTTCCTTCAGCAGCAGTAGGATTAATACGAAGTTGATTGCGATCTTCTTGTGGGGCAAGCTCTTGCTGAATGGTAAGTCCAATCCAAGCAGCCGAACCAATGGACACTGCTATAATAATGAAGGCCACCCAACGAACACTTAGAAACTTATTCAGCCATTTTTCATAACCACTTTCCATGCCTGCAAAAAATGGTTCTGATACGCGATAAAACCAAGAGTGCTTATGATTGCTGCGGGTTAATTTTACATTGAGTACCGGTGTTAACGTAAGCGATACAAAGGCTGAGATTAAAACAGCACCCGCTACTACAATTCCAAATTCGCGAAAGAGTCGACCCACAAAGCCTGGCAAAAACACTACTGGAAGAAATACAATAGCAAGTGTGATAGACGTTGAGATAACTGCAAAGAAAATTTCTTTTGAACCTTCCACTGCTGCGCGGTATTTGTTCATGCCTCGCTCCAACTTTTTGTAAATATTTTCTGTTACCACAATTCCATCATCTACCACGAGTCCGGTGGCCAACACTATCCCCAACATGGTTAACACATTGATAGAAAATCCGCACAGGTACATAATAAAGAATGTGGCGATCAGTGAAACCGGGATATCAATCAATGGCCGAACGGCAATGATAGCATCGCGGAAAAACAAATAGATAATCAGCACAACTAGAACAAAAGAAATCACCAAAGTCTCTTCTACCTCTTCAATGGATCTCGTAATAAAAAAAGTCTGATCGGTGGAAACATCCAGGTGTATATCTGCAGGCATCTCTGTTTTAACCTGATCCAATCGTTTATGAAATTCATCCGCAATCTTTACATAGTTGGCACCTGGCAAGGGAATAATTCCCAGCGCAACCATCTGCACACCATTCTCTCTTAAAACAGACTCTTCATTTTCAGGGCCCAACACTACATCACCAATATCTTTAATTCGGATGTTTCCAATGTCTGATGATTTCACTACCACATTTTGAAAATCACTTTCGGTATAAAGTTTGCCAAAGGTGCGCACCGAAAGTTCCGTAGCATTACCCGCAATCTTTCCCGCTGGCAACTCTACATTCTCGCGGGCCAAGGCGCGCTGCACATCAAGGGCAGTAAGATTGTAAGCGCTTAAGCGAACAGGATCCATCCAAATGCGCATTGCATATCTTTTTTCACCCAGCACAGTTACACTGCTAACTCCATCAATCGTTTCAATTCGTTCAACCAAAACATTACTGGCATACTCAGTAAGTTCAAGTGCATTGCGTGTGTTGCTACTTACCGTCATGCTTATAATAAAATCAGCATCAGCATCGGCTTTGGAAACAACCGGAGGTGAAGTCAAATCCTGAGGAAGATCTCTTACTGCACGTGATACTTTATCGCGAACATCATTTGCTGCAGTTTCCATATCAACGCCAAGATTAAACTCGACATTGATGTAGCTACTTCCTACCGAAGAGGTAGAAGAAATATTTCTGATGCCCGGAATTCCATTGATTGATTTCTCAAGCGGCTCGGTTATTTGCGATTCAATGATATCGGCATTGGCGCCTGAGTACGATGTAGATACATTTATTACAGGTGGATCAATAGCCGGGTAATCTCTTACCCCCAGGTAGCTAAACCCAATGGCCCCGAACAACACCAACAAAATGTTTACTACAAAGGTGAATACGGGTCGCTTAATGCTAAATTCTGAAATATTCATTTGCGCTGCTATTCGATTCTATTCACTTTAGTAATCTTAATTTTTGAGTTTGGCCTTATCGACATTAACCCAGTTGCAATAACGGTATCACCTTTATGCAACCCTCTGGTTATCTGTATATAGGAGGAATCTCGGATGCCTGTTTCAACTACCTTGAACGACACACTGTCGTTATGAAATAGTATCACTTGTTTATTACGCGCTTGCGGAATCACTACTTGTGTAGGCACCATCAACGCATCACTATCTTCACCTAATGTTAAAATTACTTTTGCATAAAGGCCGGGGATAAGTTCTTTGTGGTTGGCCGTTACACTCGCTTTTATTTTAAGGGTTCGAGTGGTTTGCGATACGTTTCCCTCCGTGGCAATAACAACTGCTTTATGGGTTAGCTGGCCTCCATCCACAGTAAAATTTACCAAAGCGCCCTTGGCAATATTTTGGGCATATCGCTCCGGCACAGAAAATTCTAGTTTCAGATTTTTTACTTCGCGAATGGTTGTAACAATAGAAGTTGGAGAAATGTATGAACCCAGACTCACATCGCGCAAGCCCAGCTGACCTTCAAAAGGAGCGCGTACTTCTGTTTTGGAAATTGCAATATGTACTGATTGAATGTCGGCTTTTAAATTATCAACAGTAAGTGCACTCAAATCAAAATCCTGCTGACTAATTCCACTTATCTCCAACAATTCTTTTTCACGCTCTACAGTTTTCTCGGCTATCTTTAATTGAACTTCTAGTTTTGCCAGTTGAGCCTGCAGATCCTGATCGAATAATTTTACTAACAGAAAATTTTTAGGAACCAGTGTTCCTTCAGGCACATTCAAGCTGATAATTTTTCCGCTTACCTCCGGGCGGATAATAGTCTCTTCTGCGGGAAGCAAAGAGCCCGGAACTTCTACATTTTCATGAACCGAAGTAGGTTGGACCAGAAATGCTTCAACTTGCAAAGCCGTTGGCCGTTTTGCTGCCAATGTATTGCCTTCGCTTTTGGATTTGCATCCTGAACTTAATGAACCAATTAAAACCATGAAGGCTGCAAGCCCCAATCCTACTCTCATATCTCTTGTATATAGCCTCTGAATAAAAAGTAATAATAATGTGTATTAAGCATTGATTTGTGTGATCTGTTTTAGACGGTTAATTTGGCACTACTTCTGGCACCTAGCTGCCTTCCCTTTTACGGTGGTTAACATTTGCCGAACAATTCCATCGATTGAAATAACTACTTACTATATTCACCTTCCCAAAAAATACAGACATGATGGTATTTACGCTTTTAAATAAAAAACTCAGTTACTTTCTTGCTTCCAGTTTGCTTCTAATCATTGCGGCATGTTCCACCAAACCTTTGGAGGAGCATTCGCCCGAAGCTTCGCTGGCAGATTTAAAAGTTCACGAAGGATTAGCGGTTACGCTCTTTGCTTCCGAGCCGATGTTTAGTAATCCGACTAACCTGGCCATTGATGATAGAGGAAGAGTGTGGCTTTGTGAAGCGTTCAATTATCGCAATCAACTCAATCCAAAAAATCCTGTTAAAGAAGCAGGCGATCGCATCATGATTTTAGAAGATACTGATGGTGATGGCAAAGCCGATAAGAGTAAAGTATTTTATCAAGGCACGGATGTAAACTCGGCTTTGGGAATAACAGTTTTAGGAAATAAGGTTATCGTTTCATGTAGCCCGAATGTTTTTGTTTTTACCGATGAAGATGGAGATGATGTGCCCGATAAGAAAGAAGTATTTTTTAAAGGCGTGCAGGGTGTTCAGCACGATCATGGTATGCACAGTTTTGTTTTCGGTCCTGATGGAAAATTGTATTTCAACTTTGGCAACGAAGGTAAATCTTTATTGACCCCTGCCGGTGATACTGTTGTTGATGTGCGTGGAAGAAAAGTAATTACAAATGGCAAGCCTTTTCGGGAAGGATTGGTAATGCGTGCTGACTTAGATGGAAAAAATGTAGAAGTGCTTGCTCATAACTTCCGCAACAATTTTGAAGTAACGATTGATCCATTTGGAACGCTTTGGCAATCGGACAATGATGATGATGGCAACAAAGGCACGCGCATTAACTATGTGATGGAAGGCGGCAACTATGGATACAAAGATGAAATGACAGGCGCTAGTTGGAATGCGCGCAGAACAAACATGGAAAAAGAAATTCCATTTAGGCATTGGCATTTGAATGACCCCGGTAGCATCCCTAATCTTTTACAAACTGGTGGCGGCTCGCCCTCTGGTATTACAATTTATGAAGGCACGCTTTTACCAGAAGTCTTTCGTGGACAAATGATTCATGCCGAGCCGGGCAATAATGTGGTGCGTTCGTATCCCGTTGAAAAAAGCAATGCCGGCTATAAAGCAACTATTGTAAATATTCTTGAAGGCCAGAAAGATCAATGGTTTCGTCCGATTGATGTGGCGGTTGCGCCTGATGGTTCTTTGTTTGTTGCCGATTGGTACGATCCAGGCGTGGGTGGCCATCAGGTTGGCGATTTAGATAGAGGAAGAATTTATCGTGTTGCCCCCGTCAAATCAAAATATGAAATAAAAAAAGCTACCACCACTTCCGTAGATGATGCGATCGCAGCTTTATTAAATCCAAACCCAGCAACCCGTTATTTAGGTTGGATGGTGCTTGCAAATTTTGGAACACAAGCCGAACCAGCATTAGCAAAACTTTGGAAATCGGAGAATCAATTTCAACGGGCACAAGCACTTTGGCTGCTAACAAAATTACCCACCGCTGACAATTATATAAATGAAGGTTTAGAAGATTCAAACACCAACATTGTAATTACCTCCTTGCGGGTTGCCCGCTCTTTAAATAAAGATGTGTTGCCTATTGTCGAAAAACTTTCAACACATCCTTCGGCACAAGTAAGGCGCGAGGCAGCAATTGCTTTGCGCGGAAATAGTTCAGCAAAAGCGGCAGCGTTATGGAGCAAGCTTGCTATGCAACATGATGGCATCGACCGCTGGTATTTAGAAGCATTAGGTATTGGCGCTATCGGAAATGAAAATTTATTTTTCGCTGCCTGGAAAAAAGAAGTTGGTGCAAATTGGAATACACCGGGCGGCCGCGACATTGTTTGGCGCATGCGCAGCAAAGAAACCATGCCCTTGCTTTCTGAGTTAATCAAGGCGGCAGATGAAAAAGAAATGCTCCGCTATTATCGGGCATTTGATTTTCAAACCGATGCTTCAAAACAAACTGTGCTATCAAAATTGGTAACACAAACAGAAGGTGAAAAGGTAATGCTTGCGCTCAAACACATGGATGCAAACACAACCCTAACTCCGGCTGCGCGCGCAGCACTAAACAAAACCCTTGATCAATATAAAGGCAAGCTTGAGTTTGTCGAATTGGTTTCACGATTCAAACTGGAAAACAAAGCCCCGGATTTACTAGCTGAAAGTTTACTATTTCCAGACAGCACAACCGGAAAGGAATCCATGAAAGCACTTCTTGATTGGAATCGAACCGACTTGATTGAAAAAGTAATCACTAAAAAAAATCCTACCGAGGTTCAGGCTATTATCAAATCCATGCGATCTTATATATCCAATGTAAAAGCAATGGATTTGATGCAACAGATTTTTATCGACAGCACGCAATCGCTTGACAATCGAAAGTTAGCCGTTCGCACCTTTCGTGGGCCATGGGAATCGGAAGACAAATTGTTGCAGTTGGCCAGCGAAAATAAAATTCCTTCCGACTTACACATTGCTGCTGCGGGAGTATTTCAAACTGCGTGGCGTGCAAACATCCGCGAAGGCGGAGCAAAGTATTTAAAACTGCCCGCGCAAAAAGAAGGCGTTGCTTTGCCGTCTATTGATTTATTAATAGACAAAGCAGGCATAGCTGAAAATGGAAAGAGCGTGTTCACAAACAATTGCAGCAGCTGTCATCAAATAAATGGCGCAGGGGTTAAGTTTGGTCCCGACTTGAGTGAGATTGGTACCAAGCTTTCGAGGCAAGCAATCTACACTTCGATATTATATCCGGATCAGGGAATCAGTTTTGGATATGAAGCTTATCTTTTTAAATTGAAAGATGGTAGCGAAGCCTTTGGGATGATTGTATCTGAGACCGAAGATAAAGTAGAGTTGCAATACATGACTACGCAGCAAACGCTTAACCCTTCAAACATTGCCTCACGATCTAAACAAGAAACCTCGTTGATGCCTTCCAATTTGCAAACCCTGATGAGCGAACAAGAACTGGTTGATCTGGTTGCTTACCTGCAAACTTTAAAGAGTAATAAAATTTCAATGCGGGATTAAATTCCTGAATTTGTAATGGCCGTATTGGTTTTTTGATTAGGCCTATTAAATTTGCAGTCCCTTATAACCAATGGGGGACTTAAAAAGAGGAAAAGAACACTCAAACCCTCTTTTTTAAGTGATTTAAGCGGGAGTAGCTCAGTTGGTAGAGCACGACCTTGCCAAGGTCGGGGTCGCGAGTTCGAGTCTCGTTTCCCGCTCAAAAAAGTAAAAGCACCGAAGTTTAGGTGCTTTTACTTTTTTACTCTGCCCGGGTGGTGGAATTGGTAGACACGCAGGACTTAAAATCCTGTGGATAGTAATATCTGTACGGGTTCAACTCCCGTCCCGGGTACAAAGCCTGATGTGAAAGCGTCAGGCTTTTTGTATTAGCTCCCATTCCAAATTTATGGCATATTACTGAAAAATGGTTGGTGAAACACCCATGGTGACACTGATACTCATAGAGTTACAAGAGGTTTAGTGAAAGTCGTTTCACTAAACTTTTTTTGTTTATGAGAAAGCAAAAAAAAGCGAT
>Ga0209480_10000125_pt1 | contig 70756 bp, 55 predicted proteins | sample JI61114C2DNA_FD_187501 | JGI IMG/M metagenome (GOLD analysis project Ga0209480, IMG submission 187501) | Wastewater effluent complex algal communities from Wisconsin, to seasonally profile nutrient transformation and Carbon sequestration -... | ecosystem: Engineered > WWTP > Effluent > Algae...
GATTTATCTGGCCTATCGGAACATTCGTAAAAAGTGGACAGCCCCACTTCAAAACTGGGGAATGACGGTATCTCAACTTTCCATTTGGTTCGAAGGCAGAATCCATCTGGAAATATGAATGCATTGATGTGGAAATATGGACAACTCCCAACTAAATTTTATACCATTGTAAAGGAACTTCAGCGTGGGAGTTGCCCACATTACAACATCAAATATGATTACAATAATTATTAACTGACACAGTTTACTTTACAGACCCTCATCTAATAAGAAGAGCGGGCCCCTCAGCCCGCTCTAACCCCAAAAACCAAACCCCTCACACTTTCCCGGTGAACCCGGGACCTCACTATCTTTATTGACGTTAATTCACCAATTCTATTTCATCAACGTTCACAAATTTAAATTCAACCTCATTCACTAACTCAACAAATATTTCCGAGTCCTTGTTCACTTTACCTGATAATATTTGTTTAGAAAGTTCATTTAAAATTTCTCGTTGAATCACTCGCTTCAAAGGCCGTGCCCCAAATTGTGGATCAAACCCAAGTTTTGCTAATCTATCCAATGCATTATTAGTGATATTTAACTTTATACCGCTCTCCTTTAAACGTTTTTGTACCTGCTTAAATTGTATTTCTACAATCTTTCTAATATCTCCCTTTGTTAAGGGTCTAAACATGATGATTTCATCAATGCGGTTGATAAACTCAGGCCGCACAGATTTCTTTAATAGTCCCAAAACCTCTTCTTTGGTGCTTTCGAGTACTTCGAAATAGTTTTCGTCTGTTATTTTCTCAAAACTTTCCTGAATAATACCCGAACCAATGTTGGTCGTCATAATAATAATCGTGTTTTTGAAATTCGCAACCCGACCTTTATTATCGGTTAACCGACCTTCATCTAATACTTGCAATAAAATGTTAAACACATCCGGATGCGCTTTTTCTATTTCGTCCAGCAAAATCACGGAGTATGGTTTTCTGCGCACAGCTTCTGTTAGCTGACCGCCTTCATCGTAACCCACGTATCCGGGCGGTGCACCAATCAACCTACTTACGCTATGCCGCTCCTGATATTCGCTCATATCAATGCGCACCATTGCATTATCATCATTAAACAAGTAATCGGCCAACGCTTTTGAAAGTTCTGTTTTACCAACTCCTGTTGTTCCCATAAATATAAATGAACCGATGGGGCGCTTTGGATCTTGCAACCCAGCGCGACTTCTGCGAACGGCATCACTTAAAGCACCAATTGCTTCTTCTTGGCCAGCTACACGCTTGCCTAGTTCTTCTTCCAGGTTCAATAATTTCTCGCGCTCAGTTTGCAACATTCTCGAAACCGGTATGCCAGTCCATTTGGCAACTACTTCAGCAATGTCTTCACTATCTACTTCTTCTTTTAATAAAGAATGCCCGCCTTGCATTTCTTTCATTTTAATCTGCAAGTCTTTCAAGTTCTTTTCAGCTTCCGTAATTTTTCCATAGCGTATTTCAGCAACCTTTCCATAGTCGCCAGCTTTTTCTGCTTGCTCGGCTTCAAACTTTAGTTTGTCAATATCTTCTTTTCCCTGCCGCAGGTTTTGCACAATTGATTTTTCATTTTCCCATTGCGCTTTTAATTCATTTCGCTCTCCGGTAAGGTCTGCAATTTCTTTAGTAAGAATTCCTTCTTTCTCTTTATGCTTTTCTCTGCGCATGGCTTCGCGCTCAATTTCCAATTGCATGATCCTTCTGTTCAACTCATCCAATTCTTCAGGAACCGAATCCATTTCCAGCCGAAGTTTGGAAGCCGCTTCGTCCATCAAGTCTATTGCCTTGTCAGGTAAAAAACGATCGGAAATGTAGCGACTGGATAATTCAACTGAAGCGATAACTGCATCGTCTTTAATCCTTACACCATGGTGTAATTCATATTTATCTTTAATCCCGCGAAGGATTGAAATAGAATCTTCAACAGAAGGCTCGTCTACTATCACAGATTGAAACCTACGTTCAAGTGCTTTGTCTTTTTCGATATACTTCTGATATTCTTTTAATGTAGTGGCACCGATTGCATGAAGCTCGCCCCTTGCCAATGCTGGCTTTAATAAGTTGGCAGCATCCATGGCACCTTCGCCACCTCCAGCACCAATAAGTGTATGAATCTCATCAATGAAAAGAATGATCTCACCGTTCGAATCTGTTACTTCTTTGATAACCGCTTTCAAGCGCTCTTCAAATTCGCCTTTATATTTTGCGCCCGCTACCAGTAAACCCATATCTAGCGATACCAGAATTTTACTTTTCAAGTTTTCAGGTACATCGCCATCAACAATGCGTTGTGCCAACCCTTCTACAATAGCTGTTTTACCAACACCAGGTTCACCGATAAGTATCGGATTATTTTTTGTTCTGCGTGAAAGTATTTGTAGCACGCGCCTGATTTCTTCATCGCGACCGATTACCGGATCTATTTTTCCTTTCTTAGCAAGTTCGTTCAGGTTTTTTGAATAGCGCTCTAACGACTTATACTTAGCTTCAGCATTTTGGTCGGTAACTTTTGCGCCACCACGAAGTTCCTTTATTGCTTTGATCAATGTGGACTTTTCAAAGCCAGCATCTTTCATCATAGTAGAAACTTTGTCTTTTGTAGATAGAAGCGCTAACAGCAAATGTTCAACAGCAACGTATTCATCTTTGAATTCGCGCAGTTCTTTTTCTGCGTTTTGCAAAACTGTATTGGTTGTATTTGAAAGGTAGGCTTGTTGACCAGAAGCCTTTGGATACGAATTAACAATCTCTTCTAATTTTTCTTCGAGCAAAGATTCGTTGATAGTTAGTTTTTTGAACAAATAATTAGATACGTTTTCATCCGTTTCCAAAATTGCTTTTAAAACGTGACCGGGTTCAATAGCTTGTTGTTGTCGGGAGGTTGCAATCTCTGCTGATTTTTGCAACGCTTCCTGCGACTTTATAGTGAATTTATCGAAGTTCATAAGTGAGGTAATTTTTTTACACTATATCAAATTCGAATCCAGCTGACTAAGATTATGTTTTTAAGAAATATTGTCATTAAATTGTTTTGTAATCCAATAGTTTTCAGACACTTTGACCTACAACAATGCCAAAAGGGAACAGAATTATTCAACCTAAATCGGCTCTTCTATTAGAAGTAGCTTGGGAAGTGTGTAATCAGGTAGGTGGAATTTACACTGTGATCCGCTCCAAAGCGCCAGCCATGATGGAAAACTGGAATGGGCAGTATTGTATGATTGGTCCTTATGTAAACAAACACATTCAAGCCGAGCTTGAGCCGTTGGAAGATTCAGCAGATGTATTTGGATTAGCCGCGGCCAACTTGAAGAAGAAAGGGTATGATGTTGTTTATGCCGAGTGGTTGGTTACCGGAAAGCCACGAGTGGTTTTGCTGAATCCTAATGCGATTAAAGAAAAAACTCTTCAGGTTGTTAAATATTTACTCTGGAAAAATCATCAAGTTAGTACGCCTGAAAAAAACGAATTGATTGATCAGGTTATTGGTTTTGCCTATCTCACCAAGTTGTTTATAGATGAGTTAGTAAAAGTAACGGGGGAAAATCAAAAGATTCTCGCGCACTTTCATGAATGGATGGCTGGCCTACCTATTCTTGATATTAAGCGCGAACAAATGCCGGTGAAAACAATTTTCACCACCCATGCAACACAACTTGGGCGGCACCTGGCCATTAATTCGCCTTTGTTTTATGCGCACCTTCCTTTTTTTAAGTGGGAAGAAGAAGCGGGTAAATTTGGTGTTGAAACCGAAGCGGCCATTGAATATAGTTGCGCGCAACAATGCGATGTAATGACTACGGTAAGTGAGGTAACGGCTCGCGAATGTAAACACATACTGAGGCGCGTGCCGGATTTCATTCTTCCAAACGGACTGAACATTGAGCGGTTTGAGGCGCTGCATGAATTTCAAAACCTGCATTCTACTTACAAAGATCAGATTCATCAGTTTGTGATGGGGCATTTCTTTTCATCCTACTCATTCGATCTGGACAACACCTTGTATTTTTTTACATCGGGCCGTTACGAGTATAAAAACAAAGGTTTTGATCTTACACTTGAGGCTCTTGTTCATCTCAATCAAAAACTAAAAGAAGAAAAATCCGAAATTACGGTAGTTATGTTTTTTGTTACTAAGCGCGAGTTTTATAGCATAAAACCAGAAGTATTGCAATCGCGCGCTGTAATGGAAGAAATCAGACAGACGTGTGAGGCTATTCAAAATCAAGTTGGTAAGCGATTGTTTTTTGAAAGCACGATGCGGCAGGATAATCGATTGCCCGAGTTGAATGAGTTTGTGGATGAATATTGGAAGTTGCGGTATCGCAGAACCATTCAATCGTGGAAGAGCACGAAGATGCCATTACCGGTTACGCATAAGTTGGTGAATGAAGAGAGCGATGAAATTCTTCAATTTTTAGTACGCAGAAATATTCTGAACCGCAAAGAAGACAAAGTAAAAATTGTTTATCACCCTGATTTTATCAGTTCAACCAATCCTCTTTTTGGAATGGACTACAGTCAGTTTGTGCGCGGGTGTCATTTAGGGATTTTCCCCAGCTATTATGAGCCGTGGGGTTATACACCGCTTGAGTGCATGGCCAGTGGCGTGCCAGCTGTAACCAGCGACCTTAGCGGTTTTGGCGATTACTTGTTAAGCAACATGCCCGATCATGAGAAGGGCGGCATGTTTGTGGTGGAGCGTGGTAAACGCACGTTCGATTGGAGTGCAAAGCAATTGGCATCTTTTCTTTATAAGTTTATTAAGCAAGACCGAAGAAGTAGAATCATGCAACGCAACAATGTTGAAAACTATTCCTCAGCCTTCGATTGGAATAACTTAATCAGCCATTACGAAGCGGCCTACAAGTCCTTGCTTTGAAAATAAGCCTCATGAAAAACCACCCATAGAAAAAACCTATTAGAATTTATTTTTTTTCATGATATTCACTACTTCTAAAACAACCTCCTATGAATACTACCCGAAGAGAATTTATTAAAACCAGTGCCCTTGCTGTAGCGGGCACCACATTATTTTCATCCTGTAATTTTTCAGCCACAACAAAAAATGAGTTGATGGGCCTTCAGCTTTATTGTGTGCGCGATGAAATGGGAGTTGATCCATTAAACACATTGAAAGAGTTGGCTAAGATTGGCTACAAGAATGTGGAACACGCTAATTATGTAGATAGAAAGTTTTATGGTTGGAGTGCCACTGAATTTAAAAAAATACTAGATGATTTAGGTATGAAAATGCCGAGCGGTCATACAGGATTTGGAAATCGTCATTGGGATGAAGCAAAGAATGACTTTACTGATTTATGGAAATACACTGTTGAAGATGCAGCAACTATGGAACAGCAGTTTGTTATTAGCCCGTCACTAAATAAGGAATGGCACTCATCTGAAGATGTTCTTAAACGGTATATGGACATCTTTAACAAGAATGGTGAATTGTGTAAAAAGTCGGGGATGAAGTTTGGGTATCATAACCATTGGGACGAATTTCTTGTGAAATTTGGAGATAAATCTATGTATGATGTAATTCTGGAAAACACTGATAAGGGTTTGGTGATTCATCAATTAGATATTGGCAACCTATATAATGGAGGTGCAAAGGCAATTGACATTGTGCAAAAATATCCTGGTCGGTTTCAGTCCATGCATGTTAAAGATGAAATTCTTAGTGACGGTGGTAATGAAAAATACGAAAGCACTATTTTAGGTAAGGGAGTAGTAAATACTAAAGAGGTAATTGATCTAGGGCGCAAGTTCGGAGGCACAATTCATTTTATTGTTGAGCAGGAATCATATCAAGGCAAAACCCCGCTTGAGTGCATGAAGGAAGATTATGATATTATGAAGGGTTGGGGATATTGATTTTTAGAAAATTTAAAAATGGTAAGCCATGTTAGGTGAATTAAGTTTGGATGAAATTGAGCGAGTTCTTGAATCCAACGTTATCGGGCGTATTGGGTGTTCGGGCGACAATCGGATTTATGTGGTTCCTGTTACCTATGTTTATGAAAATGATTCGGTTATTGGTCATACTGCCGAAGGATTAAAAGTTGAATTGCTCCGAAAAAATCCAGAGTGCTGTTTTCAAGTGGATGAGGTACAGAATATTTCATCGTGGAGAAGTATAATAGCTTGGGGAAGATTTGAAGAACTTAAAGGCGAGGAAGCCGAAAAGGCTCTAGCAAAATTGGTTGAAAAACTAGGCCCGCTAATGCCAAATGAGGACGGCCAGCTAGCTCGTATGGGGCCAATTTCATCAAGCCGTGTATCAACGCAGCGATATAATTCCATCGTGTACCGAATCAGGCTAACTGAAAAAACAGGCCGATACGAACGATAGATTATTTTAATTTCAATTCTACCCAGGCATTAATTTCATGTGCTAACACCGGAATTAGTTTTTGCTTTCCGACTTTAAAACTATGATCGGCACCTTCATATTTTATTAAGGTAGCGGTTGGTAGCGACTGCGTGACTTCAGTAATCAAATTCAATTCAGCCAAAGTATCCCGCGTGCCTTGAAGAAAAAGCATGGGAATAGAAATATCTTTTAAGTGCTCTGCTCTTTCGATATCGGGTTTGCCAGCCGGGTGCAACGGAAAACCAACGAATACAATTCCCTTTACAAATTCTGTAGCATGCTTAGCGAGATATTGCGAAGTCATGCGGCCGCCAAATGACTTGCCTCCCGCAAACACGGGCACACCCGGAAACAGTTCATGTGCTTTAGTAATAGCAGCAGCTACTGCCTGATGCGCTACGGCCGGAAAATCAGGGCGTTTCTTTTTTTGCTCCATGTAAAGAAAGTTGTAGCGCAGAGTGGCAATGTTACAGTTGGCCAACTCGGCAGACAATTCTTTCATGAATGTGTGCTGCATGTTTGCCCCAGCTCCGTGAGCAAGCACATAAATGGCTTTTGGTTTTTCGGGAGCATAGATCTCAGCTGAGATAGTTTCAGTTTTCGAAACGTGAATCGAAAAATTAGAAATCTTCATAGTTTATTATTTTAACCGCTAAGACGCGATGACGCAAAGTAATTTATCCAAATTTTAAGAGCCATTAAAGTATAAACATTGCCCTTTGCGCTTCCGCGGTTAAACCTATTTCTTAAACATTAATTTACCACCTACAAACAGCAACGGCAATCCATAAACTACAATCATCGCATAAGCCATCATCGAATAACCTTTTGCTACTAGGTCTATTATTCCAACTTGTGCTAAAATCAAAGCCGCTACTAAAGCTGTGGCCGATATAATTGCTTTAGAAATTTTCTTAAGCGGTTTCTTTGTACGCTCTAAATATTCAATCTCTACCCGACTAATGAACGCATGGATTACTCCAGTTGCGGTTTCAACTAATGTCCAGCCAACTACAATTCCAAAAACAATTTTTAAGACTGGGTTAAAGTGTTCTAGCATTTTTAACCACGGCACAGTAGCCGCAAGCACATTAGCATCGGGGTAATAGGCAAGAAGCGCAAAGTACGTAAGAAACCATGGCACTGTCATCAAAAAGCCTGACGCTAGACCGGCTAAAATACTTTCGCGCTTAGATTTAATTTGTTTGTACGTAAAAAAAGAAGCTGGATAAACTCCCAGGTTATAGCCAACATATAATATGCCTGTCCAAACCAACAGACCAATGCCGGGTGCATCAGGCAAGTAACTGGTATTCCAATTGGAAAATGTTGCTTCAATCTCCGAACTTTTATTTGAAAAAACTGTGAAGGCAAAAAAAATGTAAGCAGCGAACAGCGCGATAGTTCCTATCGTTTCCAGTTTGGCAATTACTTCATCGCCTTTGTAATTCAGAAACCCGACCAATAGAATAATCATTATCACGCCAATCCATCGTGGAAAACCTAAGGTGCTGTTTAAAATTTCTCCGGCTGCGGAAGCCATTACGGCAATGATGAGAATGGCGAGTAGTAGGTAAACAATTTCATAAGCAATCCATCCGGGACCGATTAATTTTTTGAGTAGCGATTTATAATCATAGACCTGCCATTGGCGGCAGGCTTCGATAGATAGGGTAGTGATAAGTGAAAACCCAAAGAAAATCGCGAGGCCGCTGATCCATCCACTGGCGCCAAATTTTCCACCGTACTCTACAATCTCGCGGCCGGTGGCATAGCCCCCGCCAATGAGCACCGATTGCAGAATGATACCGGGCAAAAGAATTCGTTTAACTAAAGAGGGGTTTTTTGAGTTTGTCAACGCGGTTGGTTTTAGGTACTCAATATAGAAAGAAAACCTTATCACCTTGACTTGATAACGTCTTGATTCGAAACGTAAATTTGATACAAGAACTTCGACAACCCGATAGCGATGGGGTTAGTCTGACAGGTGAAATATGGTTTTAGAGTTTTCCTGTGCTAACTTTCGTGTCTACATAATAGACTAATTTATCTTCATGACTACAAAAGAGAACCTACTTAATGAACTTACAAACAATACGTTTGTGATGCTTAGACCCTCTCCGGTCGGTGGGGTAGGTGTATTTGCCATTCGGGAAATACCGAAAGGCTGCCGAAGTATGTTTAGTAATCCGGATGCAGATGAAAAGTGGATTAAAATCTCCAGGCAAGAAATGGAAGCGTTGCCAACGTTTGCTCAGGATATAATTGTTAACTATTGTCTTTTCGATGAAGATGCATACTTCGTTCCGGAAACAGGTTTTAAAAAAATGGATCTTAGTTATTATCTAAATCATTCCGACAGTCCGAATATCATTTCTGTAAATGAGGGTGAGTACTTCGAAGCAACACGAGATATTAAAGTCAATGAGGAGTTGTTTTTGGATTATGGAACGATTGTAGAGGGTGAGGAATAATTTTGAAGATTAGTTAAAATGCTCACCAATATTTAATAGAATCATGCGAATAGTATCGTTGGTATAGCGATTAACAATAACTTACTTTGTTTGCTTGCTCTTTTTCTCTGGCTTCGACACCTCCAACAACTTAGCTATCTCTTCATCCCCTTCTAAATTATTCATCTGATTTAAAATCCAGGGGTAGCGCCTATTAATATAATTTGAAGGCGGTTGCACGCTATACTTTTTAGGGTTGGGTAAACAGGCAGCAATCATAGCTGCTTCTGTGCGGGTTAGTTTTTTCGCAGGTTTCTTAAAGTACTTTTGAGCAGCGGCCTCAATCCCAAAAATTCCTTTTCCCATTTCAGAAACGTTGAGATACATTTCTAAGATGCGTTGTTTACTCCAAACAAATTCAATCATAAAAGTGAAGTATGCTTCCAGTCCTTTGCGAATCCAACCCCGGCCTTGCCATAGAAAAACATTTTTTGCAACCTGTTGACTAATGGTTGATGCACCACGGATGCGACTCTTTTTACTCTCCAGTGCTTTTTGAATACTCTTTAAATCAAACCCATTGTGATCGGGAAAGAGTTGGTCTTCAGAGGCCATTACCGCTAAGCGGATGTTGGGCGACATGTCTTCAAATTTTATGTAGTCACGTTTTAATCCATTGCCTTCAATCCAACTGCTCAGTTGTGTTACGGTAATGGGAGGATTAATCCAGCGGAGGATGACGATATAGACAAACTGCGCCACAAACAAGATAATAAATAGCTTGCGCAGCTTTCGATACAACCGTTTAAAGAAATTTTTCACAGCCAAAGATAATTCCCAGATTTCTCTGTGGTCTCTGTGGTTAGTAAAATTATTTCAACGATTTAAGGAATGTAAGACTCATAGGAATTTGTTCGACCGCGCGCGGAGATTCATCTTCAATAAAAAAATGTTTTACACCGGCTTTCTTAGCCGCTTTCATAATGGCTGCAATGCCAACATCGCCTGCACCAAGCACCACATTGGTATCATCATCTGCATGTCCGCCTTGACCATTTGGAGTGCCTGGCCTGCGATCTTTTAAATGCATTAACGGAAAGCGCCCCGGATATTTCTTTAGTAAGGCAACAGGATCTTGACCAGGATGTTTTACCCAAAACACATCCATTTCAAAGTTTACATATTTTGGATCTAACTTTTTTACCATCAAATCGAATAGGGTTCCTCCTTCATAGGGTCTGAATTCATAGCCATGCATATGATAACATAAGGATAGTCCTTGTTCCTTTAACACTTTACCAGCTTTAGTAAAAACAGCAATGGCTTTTTCTACATTGGCAAGGGTAAAGTCATCGCCACTGTGCGGAATCCAGGCACACATCACATATTTGGCGCCAAACGCTTTTGCATTTGCAGCAACTGCGGCCGGGTCTTTTTCTAGTTCATTAAAATCTGCGCCAACGCTAACCATGTTCAGATTATTGGTTTTGCAGAGGGCTTTGAATTCTTCCATGGTAAGGTTGTAGGTTCCGCCACCTTCAATTTCCTGTATGCCCCAACTTTTTATAAGCGCCAATGAGCCAGCAACATCTTTGGGAATTTCGTTGCGGAGGCTATAAAGTTGAAGGCCTATTTGCTGGGCAGATGCCGAGGCGATGGTCACTACCGAGAGTAGTAATGCCATGCGGATATTTTTAATGCTTCTCATAATGTGAATTTATGAAAAGGTTTTTGATATCAAATTTATGCGAAGGACTAAAATCTATTTTAGTGTAAACGGGCTTAAGCCTATAGTTATCGGAGGCCTGTTTCTATCGGATTTTAGCACTGACTATAAAAGATAATGCAGCACTTATCTAAATGTGCTTTGCGATCGCAGGTTCAAGTCGCCAATAATCGCTAATGCAGGATAGTCAGCTATCATCCTAGCAGAGAATGGGTGTACCTTTTCGAAAGTTTACGGCTTTGCCAAAACAGGCATGCTGGTAACAAGGGTAATCAAGTCGCCATCATTTACCTCTTTCTTCTCATCGGCAACAATCAAAAAACTTTCATACACGGTATTCAAGTCTTCACCGGCTACGCTATAGCCTAATAATTCAAGGCGGTGTTTTAATGCTGCCCTACCGCTGCGAGCAGTTAATAGAATAGAGGAGGAGGGAACACCAACATCAGATGGGTTTATGATTTCATAATTCTCAGCATGTTTCAAGAATCCATCCTGGTGAATACCCGAGGAATGTGCAAATGCATTTTTACCTACAATCGCTTTGTTTGCTTGCACTGGCATGCGCATCATGGTAGAAACCAATTTGCTCAATGCATAAAGTTTCTTTGACTTAATATTTGTATAAAGATCAAGGTCTTTATGGGTTTGCAAAATCATGGCTACTTCTTCAAGCGAAGTATTTCCGGCACGCTCACCAATTCCATTGATTGTTACTTCTGCCTGACGGGCTCCGTGTGTTAATCCCGCCAAGGTATTGGCAGTTGCTAATCCTAAATCGTTATGACAATGAACGGAGATAACTGCTTTATCAATGTTCTTCACATTCTCAACAAGATATTGGATTCGCTTACCATATAAATGAGGCAAGCAATAACCAGTTGTATCAGGAATATTTACTACATCCGCACCCGCGGTAATAACGGCTTCAATCAATTGAGCCAAAAATCCTAAGTCGGCTCTACCTGCATCTTCCGCAAAGAACTCAACTTCATAACCTTTAGACTTTGCATACTCCACGGCCCATACCCCTTGCTCCAAAACTTGCTCGCGACTTGATTTGAATTTATGTTTGATATGAACATCCGAAGAACCAATACCGGTATGAATTCTTCCGCGCTTGGCGTGATGAAGCGCTTCTGCAGCCACATCAATGTCATCTTTCTTTGAGCGCGTAAGTGCACACACAACAGTTTCTTTTACTGCTTTAGAGATTTCAACTACGGAAAGAAAATCTCCAGGACTTGAAATTGGGAAACCAGCTTCTATAACATCTACACCAATAGCTTCAAGCTCTTTAGCTATAATAATTTTTTCTTCAGTCTTTAATTGACAGCCTGGTACTTGTTCGCCATCGCGTAAAGTAGTATCGAAGATTTGAATTTTCTGTGCCATAATTTTCTGGTTACTTGTTACTTGTTACTGGTTGCATGACTTGCGACAGTTGCTTTACTATTTGAGCTCCCATTGCCTGGGTGTTCAGTATTTTTTCTTTTGATGTTTTGCTATCGGCTATATCCACTGTGCGCCAACCTTGCTTCAATACTTGTTCTACTGCTTTGATTACAGTTTCCGATTCCTTTTTTAATTCGAATGAAATGTCTAGCAACAAGGCAGCTGATAAGATGGATGCCAACGGATTGGCAATTCCCTTTCCCGTAATATCATGAGCACTTCCGTGGATAGGTTCATACAATCCAACTGAATCACCAACAGAAGCTGAAGCAAGCATCCCCATGGATCCTGCGATCTGCGAAGCTTCATCGGTAAGAATATCTCCGAATAAATTTCCGGTAACCACCACATCATAGCTACGCGGATTTTGAATAAGCTTCATCGCAGCGGCATCAACAAACTGATGATCCAACGCAACATCCGGATATTGTTTTCCAATTTCTTGCACTACCTCTCGCCATAGTCGTGAACTTTCTAAAACATTGGCCTTATCTACGGAAGTAACTTTTTTCTTTCTAGTTCGCGCTGCCTGAAATGCTTTGTGCGCAATACGCTCCACTTCATAACGTTGATAGATCATTAAGTCGAAGGCGGTATTGCCATCATCCTTTCTTCCCTTCTCACCAAAGTAAACATCACCAGTAAGTTCGCGGAAGAATAGAATATCAGATCCTTTTAGAATTTCCGGTTTGATGCTCGAAGCTTCTAACAGTTCATCAAATAATTTTATAGGGCGCAGGTTGGCATAGAGGCCTAACTCTTTTCGCATTTTTAGTAAGCCTTGTTCGGGCCTAACTTTTAAAGTAGGATCGTTATCATACTTGGGATGACCAACGGCTCCGAATAGAATAGCATCGCAGTTTTTAAGTTTAGCCAGTGTATCGTCCGGAAGCGGATTACCCGTTGCTTCAATCGCATCGTGGCCAATAATCGCTTCATCAAATTCAAAAGAATGACCAAACAATTCGGCAATTTTCTCCAATACCTTTTTTCCTTCGGTAGTAACTTCTTTACCGATTCCATCACCAGGCAGTATAACTATCTTCTTATTCATGAATGTGCTAAATCAAATTCTCTAACCTCTTTGTTCAAATTCAACAAGTAATCAATATCATCGTAGCCATTGATCAAACATTCTTTTTTATAGGGATTGATTTCAAAATTCTCTGATTGATTATCATAACCAATCTTTTGATTTTCCAGATCGATTGAAACTTGTGTATTGGAATTCGATTGAATCGTTTCCAATAGTTTTTTCAAAAATGAATCGGAAACTACAACAGGCAGCACCGCATTGTTCAATGCGTTGTTTTTAAAGATATCGGCAAAGAAGCTGGAAACCACAACGCGAAATCCATAATCATAGATGGCCCACGCTGCATGCTCGCGGCTACTACCACAACCAAAATTTTTACCGGCAACTAAAATTTTCCCTGAGTAAGCAGGATTGTTTAATGCAAAATCTTTGATGGGATTATTGTTGCTGTCGTATCGCCAATCGCGAAATAAATTTTCGCCAAAGCCTTCGCGGGTAGTTGCCTTCAAAAAACGCGCAGGAATAATTTGATCGGTGTCGATATTCTCATTCGGAATGGGAACTGCGGTAGAAACTAATTTAATAAATTTATCCTTTGACATTTCTTTATTTCATCTAACTAATAAAATCTCTTACATCTGTTACCTTACCCGTAATCGCAGCTGCAGCAGCACTTAATGGACTTGCCAAAAATGTGCGTGACTTAGGACCTTGTCGACCTTCAAAATTTCGATTCGAGGTGCTGATGCAATATTTTCCTGCAGGAATTTTATCCTCATTCATTCCCAGGCATGCCGAGCAACCCGGATCGCGTAATTCAAAACCAGCAGCTTCAAAAATTTTGTCAAGCCCTTCTTTCTTGGCTTGCTCTTGCACTTGCTTCGAACCGGGAACAACCCACACTTCAACACTAGCTGCTTTTTTCTTTCCTTTCACCATCGAAGCAACTTCACGCAGATCTTCGATGCGAGCGTTGGTGCAGCTCCCTATAAAAACGTAATCAATTGCTTTGCCAAGAAGCTGTGTGCCTTGCTCCAAGCCCATGTACTCAAGCGATTTCTTAAAGGAAGTTTGCTCGCTTATTTCTTTTAACTCTTCAGCGGTAGGAATCCGATCTGTAACTTTCATTCCCATGCCTGGATTTGTTCCATATGTAATCATGGGTGTGATGTCAGCTCCGTCAAAAAAGAGAACTTTATCATAAGTCGCACCAGCATCCGTAACTAAAGCTTTCCATTCGATAACAGCTTTATCAAATGCTTCACCTTGCGGTGCAAACTTGCGACCTTTAATATAATTAAATGTTGTTTCGTCCGGAGCAATTAATCCACCGCGCGCGCCCATCTCAATACTCATATTGCAGATTGTCATGCGCGCTTCCATTGATAAATTGCGAATAGCTTCGCCAGCATACTCAACAAAAAATCCAGTGGCTCCACTGGCTGAGATTTTTGAAATGATGTATAAAATAATATCCTTGCTAACCACACCCTTACCAATCTTTCCGGTGATCTCAATCTTCATCGTCTTGGGCTTGTATTGCAAGATGCATTGAGTAGCCAATACTTGCTCTACTTCCGAAGTGCCAATACCAAAGGCAATGTTGCCGAATGCTCCATGCGTGGAAGTGTGGCTATCGCCACAAACAATCGTCATGCCGGGTAAGGTTAACCCCAACTCAGGTCCGATAATATGAACGATACCTTGAAAGGGATGACCTAAATCATACAATTCGACCCCAAACTCTTTACAATTTTTTCGAAGTGTTTCCACCTGATGGCGCGACAATGCTTCTTTGATTGGAAGATGTTGATCTTTTGTTGGAACGTTATGATCGGCCGTTGCTGTGGTGCGCTTTGTGTTAAAGACTTGCAGTCCTCTTTTTTTGAGTCCGTCAAATGCTTGAGGTGATGTAACCTCGTGAATAAAATGACGATCGATAAATAAGGCATCTGGATAACCATCGGCATGCTTTACCACATGGTTGTCCCAGATTTTTTCAAAAATTGTTTTTGGTTTTTTCTCGCTCACAACAATCGTTAGTTTGTTCAAAACACTATAAAATAAAACTGTCCCGCTTTTGGGCGGGACAGTTCACAGGTTTAGGTTAGGTTATTGGGTAATCATTTCGACTTCTAAAATTACACACGAAGATGCCAAATCATTAGCGATTACTCAATCTATTTAAGATAAAAATTTAAGTTCGCTTACAAGTGTTTGGTATGTTTTATTACCACCAGGGTAATGGAAATTTTATTTCTTTAACTGAATCAACAACCAGATCAGGTTTGTAAGCATATCGAATCAGGTTTTCTTTTTTAGTAATTCCACTTAGTACAAGAATAGTTTTATAACCCATTTGCACGCCACCGCGAATATCGGTATCCATCGTATCACCAATGATAGTAGTATCAGCAGTTTCTAAACCTAATTCTTTTCGAGCTGCACGCATCATTACGGGCCCTGGCTTTCCAACAACAAATGCTTTTATTCCGGTTGCTTCTTCAATCATTGCACTGGTTGCGGCAATGCCAAGATTGTCCCAGCCTTTTTTCTTTGGGGATGGATCACGATTCGTGATTACAAATTTTGCTCCGGCAAGAATCATGTCCACTGCGCGTTGCACCATCTCTAAGGTAAAATTTCGTCCTTCTCCTAACACAACAAAATCAGGATCAGAATTAACTAATGAAATTCCATTTTCATGAAGAGATGAAAGTAAACCACCTTCGCCAAGCACATACGCTGTTCCATTTGGAATTTGGCTAGATAGAAATTTACCTGTCGCCAATGCGCTGGTGTAGATGTGACTTTCCTTAACGGTAATTCCATGCCTTCCCAATTTGCGAACTGCTTCAAGACGCGTTCGCTGACTATTATTAGTCATGAAAAGGAATGGAATATTCTCTTTTAAAAGATGACTAATAAAAGTATCCGCACCAGGAATCATGGTGTCGCCACCATAAATAACGCCATCCATATCAATTAATAATCCTTGTGCCATAGTGTCTAATTTTGAAATTACTCTTTAACAGTAAGATAGACTTTTCAAATTGTACTTAAAAAAGATATATCCTATTTGATGAAAATATTTTTTAAATAACGTTTGCGAACATCCCGATAAATGTAAAAATCGGAATCTATGGTTGCTATTTCTTTGATGTTACGTTCTTCAGCCGCTACAATCAGTGTTGCATCAGCCAGATCCATAGGTACATCTTCAAATTTATTGCACAACTCGATCAATCTTGTGATAGATGAAAATTCGATTTCAACCAAGTGCAGGCCACCACGATTTATCCATTGCAAAAAAGCAATTTGTGTACGCACACTAAAGCCTAGCATGTGCGATGTTTCTGTAACAACTGGCCATGTAGTAAGTAATGTACCAGTATAACGCTTTAAAAATTCAACAGATTGAGCATGATAGGAATCACTTTTATCAAAAAGCGCAATCAGCGGGCCTGCATCAATGAGTATGCTTTTCATTGAGCAGCTCCTTTATACGTTTCTTATAGGTTGTTGATTTGTCTTTTATTCCGCTTCCTTCCTGACCGAAGAGATCGGCACCAACATCAAAAGGTTTTGAGTTTTTACGATGTTGAACCAGGTATAATTCAATAGCCTCTTTAACGACTTCGGATTTAGATAGCCCTTCAAGCTCACAATATTGGTTTAGCGCTTTTTCTTCGGATGGCGTAAGTCTTACGGTAAGCATAATTTTATTGTTTGTATTACAAATGTATTACAACACAATAACTAATGCAAATTATAAATCTAAATGAATGATTTTAGCTTAAAATTGAGAGTTTTGAATGAATTTGGACAACTCTATTTAAACCAAATACTCAAACAAATTCTCATTTTGATTTATGAGAGTATAGTTGAGTTTACGATCGTCCATGCGGCTGATTAAAGAATTAAAATCTTCTTGGGATTTAACCTCAATGCCAATTAAAGCTGGACCGGTTTCTTTATTATGTTTTTGAATAAATTCAAATCGTACAATATCATCGTTGGGGCCTAAGATGTCGTTTACAAATTCTTTCAAGGCACCTGGTCGTTGCGCAAAACGAACAATGAAATAATGCTTTAAGCCCTCAAATAATAGTGAGCGTTCTTTTATTTCCTGCATGCGATCGATGTCATTGTTTCCACCACTTAGCACACACACTACTTTTTTACCTTTCAGGTGATCAGCATAATAATCTAACGCAGCAATAGACAATGCCCCAGCCGGCTCAGCCACAATCGCATCTTCATTATACAATTGCAGAATTGTAGAACTCACTTTGCCTTCAGGCACAAGTATCATATCCGAAATGAAATCCTTACAAATACTAAATGTAAGGTCACCAACTTTTTTTACAGAAGCGCCATCTACAAAGCGCTGAATTTTGTCAAGAACAACGGGCTGACCTTTTTTTAATGCTTCCTTCATAGATGGAGCACCCTGTGGCTCAACACCAATAATTTTTGTATTGGGAGAATAAAGTTGAAAGTAACTTCCCACGCCAGCACATAATCCACCACCGCCAATTGGTAGAAATGCAAAATCGAAATTCGATTGTTCTTCAAGAATTTCTTTTGCAACGGTTCCTTGACCCTCTATTACTTTGATGTGATCGAACGGAGGAATAAATTCCATTTTATTTGCACGTGTATATTCCAGCGCGTGATCCTGACACTCGTCAAACGTGTCTCCAACTAAAACGATTTCAATATTTTTGCCACCAAACATTTTCACTTGCGTAATTTTTTGTTTTGGTGTGATGGCTGGCATATAAATTACGCCTTGAATGTTAAGTAACTTGCAAGACAAGGCAACGCCTTGTGCGTGATTTCCGGCACTTGCACACACTACGCCACGTTTGCGTTGCTCTTCTGTTAAACTATTGATAAGATTGTATGCGCCCCGAAGTTTGTACGAACGCACAACCTGCAAATCCTCACGCTTCAAATAAATCTCAGCTTGAAATTTTTCTGAAAGCTTCTTATGAAATTGCAGCGGGGTTTTTAGTACAACCGATTTTAAAACTTCGGCTGCCGCATTTATGTCAAGATGTTGTTTAACAGTTTCTGTCATAGTATAGAAGTTAACAATTGACAAAAAAACAGTTGACAAAAGCTTGTCTTAAACTTTTGTCAACTGTCAATTTTAATTTATCAATTAATTTATCATGCTCGCTTCAACAGCATTTTTCTCTGGGCGCAAAGCGCGCACCGCAGCGCCTGCTTGCCACAATTCGCTTTCGCGAACTTCTTTCAATTCTTCAGCAAGTTTTTCGCGATAGTCTGGTTTGCTGCAAGTTTCAATAGTGCGTCTTGCTTCTTCACCAGTCGCAACACTCTTATATAAATCTTTGAATACAGGAAGTGTGGCCGCTTTAAATTTTTTCTTCCAGTCTAAGGCACCGCGTTGTGCTGTGGTAGAGCAGTTGGCATACATCCAATCCATTCCATTCTCAGCAACCAATGGCATTAGGCTTTGTGTTAGCTCTTCAACAGTTTCGTTGAATGCCTCGGAAGGCGAGTGACCATTGGCGCGCAATACTTCATATTGTGCTTCAAATATTCCAGCAATGGCACCCATAAGCGTTCCACGCTCGCCAGTTAAATCAGAGTAAACTTCTTTTTTGAAATCGGTTTCAAACAGGTAACCGGCACCCACACCAATACCTAATGCAATGGCTTTAGTTTTAGCTTGGCCTGTTGCATCCTGAAATATTGCGAAGCTCGCGTTGATACCTTTGCCTTGAAGAAATAATCTTCGCACAGAAGTACCAGAACCTTTAGGAGCAGCAAGAATTACATCTATATCTGCAGAAGGAATAATACCGGTTTGTTCTTTGAATGTAATTCCAAATCCGTGTGAAAAGTACAAGGTTTTTCCTTTCGTGATATAAGGTTTAATGGTTGGCCAGAGTGCAATCTGTCCGGCATCGGATAAAAGAAATTGAATCACGGTTCCTTTTTTCACAGCCTCTTCAATTTCAAATAATGTTTCGCCAGGAACCCATCCATGTTGCACGGCTTTATCCCAAGTCTTTGAACCCTTGCGTTGGCCCACAATTACTTTGAATCCGTTATCACGCAAGTTCAACGCTTGCGCAGGGCCTTGCACGCCATATCCAATAATTGCAATGGTTTCATTCTTCATTACATCCAATGCTTTATCCATTGGAAATTCCTCACGGGTTACTACTTCTTCAATTGTTCCTCCAAAATTGATCTTTGCCATGTTTATTTACGATTTAAGATTTACTAATTACGATTTTTAAGTTTTTCTGATGTATTAATCGACATCTACGATGCGTTCACTCAATTCCATATATTGATTGCTGCCGGGTGTGTAGTTTGCATATTCTACTTCAATCAGCTTTTCTAGTTGATGTTTAACTTTCTCCATTAAGTCGGGTGTAGTATGAATCAGCAAAACGGCACCACCCTTTCTAAAGTCATCTTCATTTTCGTGAGCCATCAATTTTTTGATGCGCACGCGTCTTCGATTCAACACATTCACAATTCGATTTAGAATTGAGAAATTATTATCGGCCATTATTTCTAAAGTGAAATCTTGTTTCATGCGTTGTTTGGTTTTGGTATTTCCAAAATGATTTCCGAAACACCCGCACCGGCAGGAACCATTGGAAATACATTGTCTTCTTTTCCAACTACTACCTCTAAAAAATAAGGTGTTTCAGCATCTAACATTTCCTGAAGTGCAGCCGATAAATCTTCTCGTTGATCAACTTTGCGTGCCGGGATTGAATAGGCTTCAGCTATCTTCACAAAATTCGGATTTGTCATTTCGGTAAAAGAATAACGTTTGGCATGAAATAACTGCTGCCATTGACGTACCATTCCTAAAAAATTATTATTCAACACAAGAATCTTAACCGGAATTTTATATTGCATGATGGTGCCGAGTTCTTGCACGGTCATTTGATAACCGCCATCACCAATTACGGCAACAACTTGTTTATGTGGAATAGCAAGTTTTGCGCCCATGGCTGCAGGCAAAGCAAAGCCCATGGTTCCTGCACCGCCTGAGGTTACGTTCGTTCTTGGGTTTTTAAATTCATAATAGCGTGAGGCTACCATTTGATGTTGACCAACATCGGTTACTAAAATTGCCTCGCCCTTTGTTTTTTTAGAAAGTTGATTAACAACTTCGGCCATTTTTATTTCTCCAGAAGAATTGAATTCGGGATAAATGACTTTATCGTATTCCTTTTTATTGAGATCACGGAAACTTTGAATCCAATTTTTATGCGAGGCTGGCTCTGCCATGGATGTTAGTAGAGTCAACGCTTCTTTTGCATCCGCATGCACAGCAACATCCGCTTTAATTATCTTGTTAATCTCAGCCTTATCAATTTCAATGTGAATAACCTTGGCTTGTTTTGCATACTTGCTCACGTTGCCGGTCACCCGATCATCGAAGCGCATTCCAATAGCAATTAAAACATCACACTCATTGGTGTTAATGTTAGGCGCATAATTCCCATGCATGCCCAAGTAACCAACATAGTTTGGATGATCAGTAGGAAAGGCACCTAATCCAAGCAATGTGCTGGCGACCGGTATTCCAGTTTTTTCTGAAAAGGCAAGGAGCTCTTCCGATGCATTGGAAAGTAAAATTCCCTGACCTGCGAGAATGTACGGCTTCTTAGCTTGATTGATTAGTTCAGCAGCAGCTTCAACTTCGGTAACTTGTAAAGTTGGTTTGGGCCGATAAGTTCGAATGCCTGTACACTTTTTATATTCAGCAAATTCAAACAATTCATTTTGTGCATTCTTGGTAATATCGATAAGCACCGGGCCCGGTCTTCCGGTAGTTGCAATGTGAAATGCCTTGGCAACCGCGCTTGCAATATCCTTAGCTTCCGTTACCTGCACATTCCATTTTGTTACGGGTATAGTTGTATTTACAACATCTATTTCTTGAAATGCATCGGTACCTAAGAGATGTGCAAACACTTGACCGGTTATACAAACTAAGGGTGTTGAATCAATAAGCGCATCAGCTAATCCAGTTACTAAGTTTGTTGCACCCGGGCCTGACGTTGCAAATACAATTCCCGGTCGGCCGGAAACACGCGCAAAACCTTGGGCTGCATGTATTGCACCTTGTTCGTGGCGAACTAAAATATGGTTGAGCCTATCAGCATAATCATAGAGGGCATCGTACACAGGCATGATCGCACCGCCCGGATAACCGAAAATAGTGTCAACATTTTCTGCTATCAGACACTCTAGCAAAGCTTGCGACCCGGAGATTTTCTCTTGGGTGGGTGAAGCTTCTTTTTTTTCACTCTTCGTCAGTAACGCATCCATCAGCTGCTGTTTTTACTTGTTGTGCATATTTAAATAATACACCGCTCGTTGCACGAGACTTAGGTGCTTTGTAATGTGATCTTCTTATGGCCAACGTTTTATCGTCAACCAAAAGATTTATTTGATGTCCTTTAATATCGATCTCGATCCAATCGCCATCTTCTACCAATCCAAGTAAGCCGCCTTCAAAGGCTTCAGGGGTTATGTGTCCAATAACAAATCCATGCGAGCCACCACTAAAGCGACCATCGGTAATAAGAGCCACACTTTTTCCAAGGCCCGAACCCATGATTAAACTTGTCGGCTTTAGCATCTCGGGCATACCGGGTGCACCTTTAGGACCTACATAACGGATGACAACTACATCCCCTTCTTTTATTTTACCCGATTTAATTCCATCCACTAATTCAAACTCACCATTAAAAACTCGAGCCGTTCCTTTAAATCGTTCACCCTCTTTACCAGTAATTTTTGCAACAGATCCTTTTTCAGCAAGATTACCATACAAGATTTGAAGATGTCCTGTTTTTTTGATTGGCTTTTCAATTGGCACGATGATGTCTTGCTTTTCAAAATCAAGATCTCTTGCGTTGGCTATATTCTCTGCTATTGTTTTTCCGGTTACGGTAATACAATCACCATGCAGAAATCCTTTTTGCAATAAATATTTCATTACTGATGGCACGCCACCAATTTTGTGCAGGGCTTCCATCAAATATTTTCCGCTCGGCTTAAGATCAGCAATCAGCGGGGTTTTATCAGAGATGCGTTGAAAATCTTCTTGTGTAAGTTTTACACCTACACTTTTTGCCATGGCAATTAAATGCAAAACTGCATTGGTTGACCCGCCAAGAATCATAACAATAGTAATTGCATTTTCAAAAGCTTTGGCTGTCATGATATCGCGTGGCTTAAGATCTTTTTCCAACAGCAACCGAATAGCTTTGCTGGCTTCAATACATTCCGCTGATTTCTCTTTACTTAAAGCCGGGTTTGATGAGGAGTATGGCAATGACATTCCTAAGGCTTCAATGGCCGAAGCCATGGTGTTTGCTGTGTACATGCCACCGCATGCGCCTGCGCCCGGACAAGAATTTTGAATGATGCCTTTATAATCTTCATCTGAAAGTTTGCCTTGAATTTTTTCGCCCAACGCTTCGAATGAAGAAATAATATTGAGTTCGCGACCTTTATAATGCCCGCCAGCTATCGTTCCTCCATATAACATTATTGCAGGACGATTCAATCGGCCCATAGCCATAAGTGAGCCGGGCATATTTTTATCGCAACCAACAACAGCAATCAAACCATCATAATATTGAGCGCCACAAACTGTTTCAATAGAATCGGCAATTACTTCGCGACTAACTAATGAATAGCGCATACCGTCTGTACCATTGCTGATTCCATCACTCACACCAATGGTGTGAAAAATTAATCCCACCAATTCCTGATCCCATACAGCTTGCTTCACTTCACTAGCTAACGCATTCAAATGCATGTTGCACGTGTTGCCATCGAAGCCAGTACTTACAATTCCAACTTGTGCTTTTGTTAGATCATGTTCTGTTAAACCAATTCCATATAACATTGCCTGCGATGCGGGTAGCGTTGGATCTTGGGTGATGGTCTTACTATATTTATTTAATTCCATTTTGTTTCTGGCTACAAGCCACAAGCTGAAAGCCACAGGCGATTCTGCCTATAGCTTGAGGCCTGCAGCAATTTTATACGATTACATACGAATAACTCTTATCTAACACAATACACTTATAAGCCTCTTGCACCACAGCACCCATCGAGGTCTTCCATGGTTTACTCATCGGCTGACCTTCAACCGATTCAATGGAAACAATTTCAGCAGCGGTGCCGCAGAAGAATGCACTATCCGCTTCAAATAATTCTTCAGGTCTGAAATATTTTTCTTCCACAGGCATGTCCATCTCTTTGCAAATTTCTAAAACCGTTTGACGAGTAATGCCTGGTAAAATGTTTCCAAGTGGGGGTGTGTAAAGAACTCCGTCTTTTTCAAAAAAGAAATTGGCTCCTGGGCCTTCTGCTACAAAGCCATTCATGTCAAGCATTAAGGCTTCGTCAAAGCCACGGTGCTTGGCTTCGTTGGTTGCCATGATGGAATTTATATAATGGCCACAAACTTTTGCTTCTACTTTTACTGATTTAGGATTTGGGCGCTGAAAGGAAGAAATGCACAAACGCAACGCTGGATTCTCAAAATAACTTTCCCATTCCCATGCTGCAATCATTAATGATACACTTTTAGGTGCCGATAAAGACATGTTTGGTCCACAATAGACTAATGGTCTTATATAGGCATCCTTCAAATTATTTCTTTTCAAAACCTGATAAGAGATCTGAGTAAGTTCTTCAACATCATAATGAAATGGAATATCAACCAACTCACAGCTTCTTTTCAGTCTTTCGAAGTGCTCGTATGCCTTAAATATTTTTACACCATTAACGGTTTGATAAGCGCGGATGCCTTCAAACGTTCCGTACCCATAATGCATGGTTTGATTGAATAAATCGGTAGTAGCATCTTTTGCCTTTACAAACTTTCCATCAAGGAAAAGAACTGTGTTTTCGTTGTAGTACATATAAATTTAAAACAATCGTTAGTTTGTTGTAGTTACTATAAAATAAAACCGCCCTGATGGTACCATCAGGGCGGTTGACAATTCGTTTTAACAATATCGTCACAGCCCCGGTTTTCGGAGAATAATGACGCTAAGCACAAGTGCACTAATCAAATTGATCAAGTTCCTGTTAGTTATATAGTGATTTGTTTGATTCATTTAGCTTAATAATCTCTGTGCTGATACAAGTTTGGACAATTTTGTAATGACATTCAACGAAAACAAAGGAAAAAGTTTTTTAAGTATCTCATTTAACGAATGTTAGGTATGAACTATGAAGCGAGATATTCAATAATTCCATCGCGGATGAATGTGAATGTGTTCACTAAAGTCTCATCATTTTCTTCCAACAATGTTACGCGAAACCCCTGTAACTCTGAACAGAATGAAGAGATGGGTACCACACAAATTCCTTTAGCACCTAAGAGATAATATACAAACCTTTTGTCATGAGGAATGTCCTGACTTACCCATTGCTCCACCAGGTTGCTGATATCAGAGTCTGCAATCTTAATTTTTTGTCTTGGCTTTAATGTGCCTTCGCGGAAAATGATAGTATTATAAAATGCACCAAATGTTTCGTTGAAGGTAAGTTCGGGCACCGTACCCAAAATATCGGCAATCATTTTACTGCGTTTACCAATATTGCGGTTAGTCTCCTCACGGTAAGATTTAAATCGTGGATCGCCTAAAATTTTTGGAATTGCTAATTGCGGAAGTTTGGTTGAACACACTTCAATCATTTTAGCATTGTCTAATGCCTGACAGAATCTATTGAAGTCTGGGTCCTTATCCCGATTGTAGTATTCCATCCAACCACAGCGGGCACCGGGCCAGGGAACTTCTTTAGAAATTCCTTTCATAGAAATGCCCGGGACATCATCAATCACTTCGGCTAACGAGTAAGCACGAGCGCCATTATATGTTATGTTGATATAGATTTCATCGCAGATCAAAAAGAGTTTAAACTCTTTCGCGATTTCAACAATACGTTTAAGAGTTTCGTAGGGATAGACCATGCCCGTTGGGTTATCCGGATTAATAATCAGGATGCCGACAACGTTGGGATTATACTTTACTTTATTATACAGATCATCTAGATCGGGGTACCATTTATTATTGGGATCAAGTTTATACGTCAGAGGTTCATGCCCAGCATGAGCAGCCTCCGCACTGGAGTGTGTTGAGTATGCGGGTGATGGGCCAATTACGCGTGAAGTAGGTATGATGTATTGATAGACTTTTGCAATTGCATCACCCAAGCCATTGAAGAAACAAATATCATCGGGTGTGATTTGTACTCCTTTTAGTTGGTTTGTTTGCGCTGCCAGAAATTTTCGTGTTTCTAAAATTCCTTTGCTTGGGCAATAGCTGTAGGATTCGTTTTGTAATGCTAAGTCGGCAATGATCTGTTTGATCCATTCGGGCAGCTTGTGATTTTTTTGAATGGGATCGCCAATGTTTTCCCAATAGATTTCTTTTCCAAGATTTCTTATTTGCTCGGCTTTCTTTACGATCTCGCGGATTTCGTAGCTGAGTTCACTGGCTCCTTCGCTAAGTAATTGCTGGCGCATGTATTAAGTTGAAAGTTTAAAAGGTCAAAGTAGAAAGATTATTTCCTAGCTAGAATTAAGATGCGAAGGTAAACTGTAGTAAAGTAGATAGCAAAATCTAAAGTAATACTTTGTGAATCCTGATCCTTGATTCAAGGTCTGTGTCTTCACAGACCATTCCCTATTTTATTCGATGTTTCGGTCTGTGGGGACATAGACCATGGTTATGCGACTTGTGTATGCGTAGGTGTTACTACTTCTGCGAAAGCATCATCCGCTCGCTTGCTAACCATCGGTAGTTTATCCATCCAGTGCACATCAATAGAATACACACCAAAATCCTCAATCACTTTTCCTTTTAGTCGATAGAAGCCACGGCCTCGAAATGGAAATCTACGAGCCGAGTTTGGAAAATGAACGGTGTCAAAAACTTCACCCTGCACATCGTAGAACGTACCGAAGGCCATGTGCTCTTTGGTTTTCATGGTAGAGGCATCTTTGGTGGTAACGATGTAGCCAACTATATGGACTTGCGCACCTTTCTTTTCAGGAAGATTTTTTGAGGTAGTATCTCCAAAATCGGTGGTAGCTAAAAGATCAAATGGGTTGCACAGCGGAAAGCCGAGTAACTCAATTTCATCAAAGGCATCTTCTAATACATTTCGTTTTAATTCGGGCAGAGGAAATTCTTTGGGCTCAGTATCAAATAATTCTACTGTAGAGGTAGGTTTGGCTCTAGCTTTACTTAAAAATAACATCGACTCCCACAAAAGTTGTTGTTTGGTTTTTCCGGTGAAGCGAAAAGAGCCAAGCCGAATGAGGATGCGAAGTTGCTCTAAGCCAATGTTTGGAATTCGTCTTAAAAAATTATCTAAGCTTTTATAGGCACCATGTTTTTCTCGCTCAAGCGGAATGAGTTGTGCGATTTTAGTTTCCAGACTTTTGAGATGGATGAAGCCAATGTAAATAGTTTCATCATAAATAGTAGTAAGGTGTTCACTGTGGTTTACACAAGGCGCTTTAATTTTAGCACCGTTCATACGCGCTTCATGAAAATAGAATTCCGTTCGATAGAATCCACCAAAGTTGTTGATTACACCCACCATAAACTCTAACGGATAGTGCGCTTTCAAAAATAAACTCTGATAACTTTCAACAGCATAACTGGCAGAATGGCCTTTGGCAAAGGAGTAGCCGGCAAAACTTTCAATCTCGAACCAAACCCGATCCGTTATTGGTTGAGGGTATTCTTTTTTCTTACAATTTTCAAAAAATTGATCACGCACCTTCTGAAACTCTGCACGCGAACGGTATTTTCCCGACATACCCCTGCGAAGAACATCGGCTTCAGTAAGCGAAAGCCCGCCAAAGTGATGTGCTATTTTAATCACATCCTCCTGATACACCATTACCCCGTAGGTATCTGCCATCAGTTTATCCATTATGGGATGAATGGATTCGTACTTTATTTTATTGCGAGTCATGTGAAACCGCTCGATATACGCCTTCATCATACCCGAACTAGCTACACCCGGACGGATAATAGAACTGGCAGCGACTAAAGTCAAATAATCATCGCACCGTAATTTTTGCAACAGCATGCGCATGGCGGGTGACTCCACATAAAAACATCCCATGGCTTTACTGTTGCGCATGAGGTCTTTAATTTTTTCGTCTTCCTTAAATTTTTTGAATTGATAGACATCAATGTCAATTCCTTTATTTCGCTTTACATGTTTAACGGTTTCTTTTATGTGACCTAACCCACGTTGGCTGAGGATATCAAATTTGTAAATACCAAAATCTTCGGCAGCATGCATTTCAAATTGAGAGACAGGTAAACTCTTAGGAGGAAACTCAGTGGCCGTGTAGGCATAAATAGGTTTTTCTGTAATAAGCACTCCGCCAGCATGAATGGAGATGTTAGCAGGAAGTTCTTTACTTACAATGTAGTTGGCATAGCCCATTACTTTTTTTGCTATGTGGTCGCGCTCAATTCCTTCTTTTCTATTTTCTACCAGTGCATCGATTTCTTCTTTAGGTAATCCAAAAACTTTTGCCAATTCGCGAATGATGGATTTGCCTTTATAGGTTACGTGCGTCCCCAACAAACAGACATGGTCATAACCGTATTTAGTGAACAGATATTCATAAATGGCATCTCGATTATCCCACGAAAAATCAATATCGAAGTCGGGTGGAGTAACACGTTCTTCATTAAGAAAGCGTTCAAAATATAAATCAAGTTCAATTGGATCTACATTCGTAATGCCAAGGCAAAAAGCTACTGTGCTGTTTGCGCCACTGCCGCGACCTACAAAATCGTAATTATTTTTTCTGGCAAAACGAATTAAATCGAAGGCAATCAGGTAGTAGGCGGTAAATCCTTTTTGCGCGATTATACGTAGTTCTTTTTCAATGTGCGATTGCCAGATTGTTTTATTATCCCCATAGCGTTTTGCGTATCCGTTCGCTGTAATGGTTCGCAAGTACTTCATATCTTCCGTAGGCCCAGAGGTAAAAAACTTTTTGTTTTTGTCTTCGCCTAGTTTGCATTCGATGAAACATTGATTCAGTATGGATTCTGCGTTGCGAATCAGTTCTGGAAACTTTTCAAACAGTTTTTCTAAATCATTTGGAGGCAACATAAATTCTTCTTTGCAAGCCTGATGCTGTTCGGGAAGTTTGCTTAGTAATGTGTTGTGGGCAATGCAGCGAAGAAGCCGGTGTGTGTTATGATCCCGATAAATGAGTTTACCGTTTCTGTTTTTTTCGGGCGGCAGAAAAGTAACGGAGTGAAGTGTTACGAATTTATATTCATATTCTTCACGTAATGGATGAACAGCAAATGATATTAAATCATGCTTGCCTACGCCAATGTGTTCGGATGCTTTTAATTGATCGGGCTCTATTTTTCCAAAAGGATAAATAGTGAATGTCTGATCAAGTTCGGGTGCTCGTTCGGGAAATTTTTTTGCCTCGCGATTGTGGTATGATAAAAAGCGATTGATAGCCTCAAGGCCGAGGTTGTTTCTGGCGATAATTACATAGAGAAGATTGCTATCATTTCTGAATTCAATACCTACAGCAATATCCAGTTGGTAAGCAGGATTTCCATATTTGGTGAGTCCATTTTCGCAAGGTCTGTTTTCATCACAGATGCGCAATAAATCCAGATAAGAAGAAACGTTGTTGATTTCACTAAGCACGAGTTTGTGAACACCACAACGTTTTGCTTCTTCAAAAAGCGTTTTGATAGGCAGCGTGCCATATTTGAAGCTGAAGCCGGTGTGACAATTGAGATACACGGATAATGTGTTGATGAGTTAATTTGAAAATAAGTTGATGAGACTTGCTTTCATCCTCGGTCTGTGTCTTCACAGACCGAAATCAAAATCGACCGAGGTTAGAGGAATAATTCATTGGTTAATTTTTTGTGCGTAAAACTCCAGATGTGTCATCACCATGCGTATTTCTCCGTAGCTATAATTATCTCCTAAGAGTGCTTTTATTGGAGCCAACAATTTCCCATTCGATTGCTCCATGGCCTGTTTGATCGCAGGGATTTTTGAAGTATCCATCAGTTGATCGATTTTAAGTTTTCCTTGTTGCACGTAAAAAGCAAGATGTCCTTCTATTGTAATCTGACTCATACTACGCAACTCTGCAATTCTTTCTATCGAGTTTCCGGCTACAAACATGTCGAAGCTCTTTTGCTTAGTATCCGTTTCTCGTTCTGGTCTTTCTTTGCGAATTCGTTTTGGTGTTTTAAGATGAATGCGTGAAGCGAGTTGGCGTTCTCTGCAATAATCGGCCACGACATCCCAAAAGTGCTTGCCATATTTTTCAATTTTCACCTCGCCAAAGCCTGAAATTTTTCTGAACTCATCTTTGTTATGCGGAAGATAAGTGGCGAGTTCCATCAAGGTGGCATCGGAAAGCACAATGTAAGCCGGTACATTTTCATTGCCTGCTATTTGTCTCCGCGCATCTTTTAATCGCACAAAGAGTGCTTCTTCATAATCTGCCTTTTGTACTTCTGCTTCAATTTTTTCTTTTGCGCGGGCAATCATCACTTTCGCAGTGCCTTTCAAAACCTGTGGACTGGTGCTCGTTAATTGTAAAGTCGGATACATACCTTCTGCTTTTACGAGATAACCTTGTGCGAGAAGATCGTGAATGACATTGCTCCATTCTTCCTTACTTACATCAGCACCAATACCAAAAGTTTTTAATTCTTTATGTCGCTCTTGAATTTTTGCAGCCTGTGACCCGCGCAAAAAATCAATGACATACCCTGCACCAAATCGTTCCTCAAGTCGCGTTACCGCGGAAAGTACTTTCTGGGCAAGCACGGTGGCATCAGTCGTTTCTGTTCGAGTAAGGCAGATGTCACAATTACCACAATAGTTCTCGGTTGTTTCATCAAAGTAGTTCAACAAATATTTTCTCCGGCACGTGGTGAGATCGCCATACTCAGCCATCTGATCTAACTTGCGCAACGTTATTTTAGTTTGTTCAGGATTGTCATCAATCTCAACAAATCTTTTTAGTTTACTCACGTCCGCATACGAGTAAAAGAGCAATGCCTCACTGTTCAACCCATCGCGGCCCGCGCGGCCTGTTTCCTGATAATAACCTTCTATATTTTTTGGAAGATCCATGTGCACCACATAGCGCACGTTGGATTTATCGATGCCCATGCCAAACGCCACGGTAGCTACGATAATCTTCACTTCATCACGCAAAAACATTTCCTGATGTTTCGAACGAATATTTTTCTCTAACCCCGCGTGATAGGGAAGCGCTTCATACCCTTCTTCCTTAAGATCCAGCGCAAGCTTCTCTACCGATGCTCGGGATAAACAATAAATAATACCCGCTTCATCTTTTCGTTTTTCAAGAAAGTCAAGCAGCTTCTCAAAACTATTGCGCTTGGGCTCTACCGTGTAGCGAATATTAGAACGATTGAAACTTGAGATGAACGTAACCGGATTGGTAAGTTCTAATTTTTCAAGAATGTCTTTTTGTGTGAGGCGATCCGCAGTAGCGGTGAGTGCAATAACGGGCACATGCGGCATGGTGCGTTTCAGTTGTGCCAGCATTAGATATTCTGGCCGAAAGTCATGGCCCCAATGCGAGATACAATGCGCTTCATCAATAGCAATGAGACTTACATGGAATGTTGGAAGTTGTTTGAAGAACGTGCTTTCCGGTGCGAGGTACAATAGCTTTATTTGTTTTGACATCACCCTGTTTAAAATATCTTGTTGTTGTTCGCTGCTTTGTGTAGAGTTTAAATAATCAGCTTCAATACCATTGATACGCAATGCATCTACCTGATCTTTCATCAATGCAATGAGCGGAGAGATGACTATGGTGAGTCCGTCAAACAACAATGCTGGAATCTGATAGCACAATGACTTACCCCCGCCCGTTGGCATAAGCGCGAACGTATCTTTTTTTTGAATTACGGCATTGATAATATTCTCCTGCTCTAATCGAAAGGAAGCGTATCCAAATTTTTCTTGCAGGATGGTTAATGCGTTCATAAAGATTTTGTTTGTGGATAAATCAGTATTCTGCTACAATCGAAATTGCCATGTCTTATAATTTTTACGCGGCAAAAGCACGTTTTGATATTGGTGACGATACGCGCTTCTTTTTAGGAAATCTCATTTTCTAACATCCATTTTGTCATCGTAGCCTAAGTTAAATAATTAAATGCATTTAATTCCTAGGTTGCACTTCTCATCCCCACCCTCGGTCTGTGTCCTCACAGACCGAAATCAAAATCTTTCCCTATAATCAGTTAGAATAGAAAACTCATCAATGCAACTTTCATAAAATTTAGCTGAAGACCATTTGTATGCGTCTGGTTTACTCGCCAAATTCCATTGCTCTTGCATAGGGTTGAGGTGTATGTATTCTAGCTTTTGTTCTACTTTTATTTTCGAATCCATTTCTACAGCCAATGGGTCTCGTTGCCAAAAACGATGCTTTCGTTCGCTGTCATTTTCTTTGTAAGCTGAGAGAATTGAATTGCTTTCTGTTCGTAGGATTTCTAAGAATTGATGACTGGTAAATTTATTGAAGCTGGCATAAGGCATCTCTTTCCCATTTTTCTCCAGCATCTCCCAAACCACATGTAAATGGTTGGGCATGATTACAAATCCATAAATCCGGATCTTATTACGATTAACTAGATTACGCCAGCAGTCGATGATTATATTTTTAAAACTGTCTTCTTCTAAAAGTTTATTCCAGTATTTGATGGTATCTGTCCAGAAATAAACTTCGTTCAAGACTAATCTTGAGTTGCGAATTCCATACTTCATTTCGTTAAGGGACATCATCTTTTTATTGTTTAAGGTTTTGAGTTAGAGTTTTTCGGTCTGTGAGGACACAGACCGCGGAGAGGAGAATAAGATATTACCAACTGAGTCATCGCAATTGAAATTTTAGAGTTTCGGTCTGTGGGGACACAGACCGCGGTGAAGGAATCTCAGACTCATCAATGCCACCCTGAGACAAAGGCAACTCCAGATATCTATTCCATTTATTATGTTCTCGTTTCAGCACGGTGACGTTGTTGCAACGAAAATGGTTACGGTATGAGATACTTTGTAGGTGTTCCCACGCTTTATCGAAATCATCGGCAGGTAGGTTTCTGGCAATCGTGATATGGGGCGTTATACTTTTACCCCCTAGGGCCTCTGCCAGATCGGCAATGGGAGTTTTATATTCTATTTGTAGATAGATTGTTTTATTGGTGCCATGCTTAAATATGCCTAATCCATTTACGTATATGTCTAATGGCAGCAATGCCGAAAGCAACCAGTCGACATCATATAGAAAATCATCTGTATGATTTTCGTTGTATTGGAAGAGAGAGAGATGAGCCTTGGAAAATTCACTTTGAAACTCATGACCGATAATGCTTCGCACTTGTTTTTTTAAATTAGAAACAAAAGCCTGAATCGGTGACGAGGGAATGATGGTGAAGAAGTGGTGGTTGATATGAAAGTTTTTCATGATGTTAAAAATATTTTTACCTCGGTCTGTGGGGACACAGACCAATTAGTTTATTAAATTCTTTGAGATCTTTCCTTTAAACATATTCATCTCCATGCGCACGCGTTTGTTTACATCTAATGTGGTAGCGCGAATTAATTTCTCCACGCCATGTTTGTGTTTAATAAAATCCATCGCTTCATAGAGATTAATGTCTTCCACTGTATCGTCAAACAAACTGATCTGATGATTGCCATGAACGAGGTTACTTAAGCGCACACCCACTAATCGGATTAACATTCTTCGGTTATAGAGTTTGTCAAATAATTCTTGCACCACGCGCAGGATCGTGTAATCGGAAGAAGTATAGGGAATATGAATTTGCTTGCTCTCGGTATCAAAATTTGAATACCGGATTTTTACAGCGATGCACGAGGTGAGTTTCTTTTGTTCACGCAATTGAAAAGCTACCTTCTCTACCATCGCAATGAGAATGGACTTCAACCGCTTTACATCAATGGTATCTTGTTCAAATGTGGATTCAGTAGAAATAGATTTTTGTTCGCTGTATGATACTACTGGAGAATTGTCAATGCCATGCGCTTTGTTCCAAAGACTAATACCATGCTTGCCAAAGGCACTGATTAAAAATTGCTGGGGCATTTCCCGTAAGGTGGCTACTGTGCGCACACCCATGTCATATAGAAATGAGGCTGTCTGTTTTCCGACCATCGGAATTTTATCGATAGCCAATGGACCGAGAAAATTCTTTTCATCGCCAGCAGCAATTTGTTGTTGTGCGTTAGGTTTAAATTCGGCTGTGGCTACTTTGGACACCAACTTGTTTACCGATAGGGCCATGGAGATGGGCAACTTGCTTTCTTTCTCAATTTTCTTTTGTAATTCAATGGCCCACTTGAACGTGCCGAAGAAACGATCCATGCCCGTGGCATCAATGTAGAATTCATCGATGGAAGCTTTTTCAAAAGCCGGTGCTTTATCGGCAATGATTTCTGTAACGAGATGCGAAAATTGACTATACGCTTCCATGTCGCCCGAAATCACTTTGGCATCGGGGCAGAGTTGCATAGCCAGGTACATAGGCATAGCCGAATGCACTCCAAATTTTCGAGCTTCGTAGCTACAGGCTGCCACTACGCCACGCCTGCTGCTGCCCCCTATTATTAAAGGAATGCCAATGAGTTTTTTGCTTTTTGTACGCTCTACTGATACAAAAAACGCATCTAAATCCATGTGTATAATGCTCCTTTCAGTCATTCAGAAGCAATAATACTAAATAATTTAGTATTATTGCTAATAAATATTTGATTGAACTAACACGTACTAAAAGATTATACCATAATCATATAGTATTACTAATTGATGGATTTTGTTCCAATTAGTTATGATTCCCGGATAAGACTTTATCCGGAGGATCAATCTTTTAAAAAATTTCTGATTATTTCTTAATCTCAGCGGTTCCCGAACCAGTGCCTACTTTAATTTCAATGTCATTTGTGCCAAGCTGAGCGGTTTTGCGAATGCGTACGTTATCGTCATTACCATTATCTACTTCTTCTGTCTTATCGAATGCAAAGGGGGCAACAATTCTTCCATTCTTTTTATTGGCCGTCATGATCACTTTGCCATCGATTTTATTTCCATCAAAGTCCAACACGGCATCGCCCGATCCACTATTCACTGATATACTATGAGTAGGTGAAGAAACTAGTTTTACTGAAGCATCTCCTGAACCTGTATTAAAGGAACCTTTTCCGGTCAAATTTATTTTCACAGCCGTGATATCACCACTGCCCACATTCACTGAACAAGTGCCTTTTAATCCTGACAAGCCAATCCTGCCCGATCCCGCATTGGCATGCAAGTCACCTTCGATGCCAGCAATATTTATTTTACCCGACCCTGTGTTGAGATTGATGTTACCTTGGTAGTCAGCGATCGTAATATTGCCTGAACCTGTATTTACTTTTGAATCTCCTTTAACGTTTGCCCAACCGTAGTTGCCTGATCCAGAATTGGCCGTGACATTTACGGTCAGATCAATTGCCTCAAAATCTCCCGATCCGGAAGAGAAGTTTACTTCCATGTTTTCCGGAATGGTGAGCACCCAGGAAGAATTGCCTGAATATGATTTCCGGTTTTGAAAATCTTCTTTTAGCATCAATGTGCTTCCTTCTTGTTCCATAAGCGGACGATAGTTATCCGAAGAATACGTGTAGGTGACCTTCACCTGAACATCGTTGGAACTTCCTTTCACCAGCTTGCAACTGCCAGAGGATGTTGTCAGTTTAATTTTTTTAATGCCAGAAAATGATTTTGAAACCTCCTGGCTTTGTGCGGTAAAGACTCCTGCACAGAAAAGAAGTAAAAATGCTGTTGATTTGATGGTGAATTTCATGGCTTTCGTTTGTTATTAAAATAAGTACAGGCCAATCTGAAGAAGGTTGCATCCAGGGATAATAATTATTTTGTGCATAGAGGAAAGCTTATGCGATTATATCCAATCTCGCCACATTCTCCACATGGGTTGTTTGCGGAAACATGTCAACAGCCTGCACTGCGGTGATGTTATATTTTTCAGCGAGTATTTTTAAATCACGCGCCTGAGTAGCGGCATTGCAACTTACATACACAATTCGATTGGGGGCAGCTTTTAATAACATGTGGGTTACATCTTCGTGCATGCCCGCGCGAGGTGGGTCAGTTATTATCGTGTCGGGTTTACCATGCTGCGAAAGAAAATTATCAGTTAATAGATCTTTCATGTCACCCGCGTAAAACTCAGTGTTGGTAATGTTGTTAAGTTTTGAATTCGCTTTAGCATCATCGATGGCAACAGCTACATATTCCAAACCAATTACTTTTTTAGCGTGATCAGCTACAAAGTTGGCAATGGTGCCTGTGCCGGTATACAGATCATACACATGTTCATCGCCTTTTAACTCAGCCATTTGCCAGGCTACTTTATATAATTCATGAGCCTGATCGGAATTGGTTTGATAAAATGATTTAGGCCCAACACGAAACTGAAGCAGGCCACTTCCATCAGGTTTTTCCATTTGTTCGGTAATGTAGGGTTTGCCTTTCCAGCAGATTACATCCAGATCGGCAAAAGTGTCGTTCTTTTTATTGTTGATGATGTAGTTGGCCGATGTGATTTGTGGAAATGCATCGGTTAACGTCTTCAGCATTTTTTCCGTCCAGGTTATTTCATCGGCTGTCACTTGCAAAATAATCATCACTTCGCCTGTGTTGGAAGATCGGATGGTGAGTGTGCGCAGAAATCCTACTTGCCTGCGTAAATCAAAAAAAGGAATTTCATTTTCAACAGCAGTCTTTTTTGCCAGTAACCGAATAGCATTAGACGGATCGGGTTGCAAATAGCAGTTGGCCACATCAAATACGCGATCAAACATTTTAGGAATGTGATAGCCTAATCCCACCTCGAAACGACTTTCTTCAATGGCACGATCAAGTTCTTCTTTTGTTAGCCAGCGATTAGAGGTAAAGGTGTAATCGAGTTTGTTACGGTAATAATTTATTCGTTTTGATCCGAGGATAGGCGTGATGGTGGGTAACGTTAATCCGCCCAGGCGTTCAAGATTATCAATCACCTGTTGCTGCTTATACTTCAATTGGGTTTCGTAATTAATATGCTGCCACGAGCAACCTCCGCAGGTGCCAAAGTGTTCGCAAAAAGGTTCTGTGCGGAGTGGTGAGAATTTTTGGATTGCTGTCACTGTTCCCTCAAGGAAACTACTTTTTATTTTAGTCAGCTTCACTTGTACGGTATCGCCCGGAGCACCACCCTTAATAAACAAGACAAGTCCGTCAACTTTAGCAATGCATTTGCCTTCGGCAGCCATGGTTTCAATTTCGATATTATCCAATAAGTCTCCTTTTCTCATTTAAAAATGCATTTTTACGCGTTGCGAAATTACTGAAATATGGGGGGTTTTAAGCTGTGATTTCAATTGGTTATCTTTCGTGTTCGGTTGCCTGTGATGAAACGATTTTTATTAACTCTTCTTCTACTTATTTCATTCCCACTTGTTGCCTCGCACATTGTGGGTGGCGAGTTTGAATTAATCCATGTTAGGGCCAATACTTATCAACTTAACCTGATTCTTTATTTCGATCAAATTAATGGAGCTATTGGAGCAAAGGATCCAAATGTTACAGCAACTATTTATAGGAAAAGAGATAAAGCACTCATGGGTTCAGTGTTCATGCCTCTCAGCGATGAATCTAATGTGCCTTATACCCAACCCGCATGTTCAAGTGGTGAATTGATAACTTCTAAATTAGTCTACACCACAACGGTTACACTCTCTCCTGAAAATTATAATGACCCCCAAGGCTATTTTGTTGTGTGGGAGCGTTGCTGTCGCAATTATAATATCACTAATATTTATAGTCAGGTGCCACTAGGGACAAATGTTTCTGCGGGTCAAACTTTTTACTTAGAGTTTCCACCCGTTGTAAAAAACGGTCAACCTTTTATCAATTCTTCACCACATCTTTTTCCACCACTCAATGATTTTGCATGCCCGGCTCGTCCTTACTATGTTGATTTTGCCGGAGTTGATGATGATGGCGATTCATTGGTTTATACCTTAGTTACACCATTAAATACAACTTCTGCCGTTGCGCTTCCAATACCTTCTGCCGGTCCATTTCCTCAAGTGCAGTGGCGACCGGGTTACAGTCTCTCAAATATTATTAACGGGCAACCTGATTTGAGAATCAGTAAGGATGGCTTGCTTACCGCTACCCCCAGAACGCAAGGTCTTTTTGTATTTGCGGTGCGAATAGATGAATACCGAGACGGAGAAAAAATTGGGCAGAGCAGACGCGATTTTCAAATGCTGGTTGTGGATGCATGCCCAAAAGCTGATCCGCCTCAACTAGTTGGTAAGAAGTTAACCGATGCTGCTTTTACTTTTAGTGAAAACATGACGGTTAGTTTCAGTAATATGGTTGCTGATGCCGATCGGTGCATTCAGGTGCGCGTATCCGATCCGGATGCCAGTAAAATTGAAGATAACTTTAGTGAGAAAATTTCAATCCGTGCCGTAGCCCTAAATTTCAAAAAGAAAATTAGTGAAATCCTTCCGGCTGTTACAACCGCTACATTGCTCAATGGCAGTACAAAAGATTTTACAATTTGCTTTCCGCAATGCCCGTTTATTGAAGGCGGCCCTTACCAAATTGGTATCATTGCTTTTGATGATGCGTGCAGTTTGCCTTTGAGCGACACATTAAAGATAACCGTAAACATCGAACCACCAACAAACACAAATCCATACTTTGTTGACCCCATTCAAGAGCTTTCCATTGTGCAATTGAATGAAGGCGATTTTTTTGAGAAAGAATTTGAAGTTCGTGATGATGATGGCGATGAACTGATTATGGCCGTTACCACCGATGGTTTTTTATTAGCGAATGCAGGCATTAAAGTTACGTTTGATGAACCGCGTGTAAATGGATTGGTAAAAGGTAAAATCCGGTTTGATGCGTTTTGCAATATTTATGATTTCACCAACCGAACAAATTTTGAAGTAAAAATTATCGCTAACGATAATGACCTCTGCAATTTTGGTGATCCTGTTACGCGTACCTTTCGATTTTCTGTAAAACTGCCAGGCAATGCCGACCCAACTATTGATACTGATCTTACCAGCGATCCGCAAGAGCGAAGAGTATTAAACCTACAGCGAAGAATAAATGAAACGCTTGCCTTTAATGTAACAGGTACTGACTTGATTGATAATGATTTGCTTGTGCTGGATATTAAGCAGCGCGACTCACTTGATCTGTTAGGAATTACTTTTCCAATAATGTCGGGTAATGGCTTGGTAAGTTCCCATTTTCAGTGGGACATTCAATGCAGTAACGTTAACCTGAATAAGAAAAACAAATTTACATTTCAGTTTATAGTAGTTGATCACGCCAACAAGTGCCGGTTTTACAAAGCCGATACGGTGGATGTTCAGGTTACTATCCTTCCGCCATTAAATGCTCCTCCGCAGTTAACCATACAACAAGGCAGCAATGTGGTTAATGATAAATCAGTCGATTTTATTTTAGGAGAGCCAATACAATTTTTACTAACTGGCATTGATGCTGATATAACTCCCGATAAGGATTTGCTTTCGCTTACGCTGATTGAAGCTACGGGTAAAGTAAAGCCAGAAGGATATGCTTTCACACCTATGCAAGGAATGGGTAGGGTAGAAGCAACATTTGTATGGCAACCCGATTGCTCGATCTTTAAAGATGCTGTTTATCAAAACTCTTATGAGTTTAAATTTCGAGTAACGGATAACCGTTGTTATTCGGCTAAAGCCGATACGGTGGCAGTAACAGTAAACATTAAGGATGTTGAAATTGGGACTCTTGAGTTTATTCCACCCAATGTATTTACGCCCAATGACGATGATGTAAATGATTATTTCACTATGCAAAAGTTGGATGAAAACGGAGTGTTAACAAACTTGTTGCCACTAGATAATTGTGCAGGTAGTTTTGAAAAAATAACGGTTGTTAACCGCTGGGGCGAGTTGGTCTTTGAAAGTAAGGATCGCGACTTTAAGTGGAGCGGAAAAAATCAGGCGGCCGGAGTTTACTATTATCATATCCTATACAGCAATCGCGAATATAAAGGCCCGCTTTCTATTCGTTATTAGTTTCTATTATAATTGAATAGTTTCTAAATAGGTCTTCTTGTATTGCAGTGGAGTTTGCCCCGTTACTTCTTTAAATTGTTTATTAAAATTAGAGAGGGTAAAGAATCCGCTTTCGTAACATACCTGGCTAATGTTCATTTTCTCTTCGTGCAGCATTTTGCAAGCATGACCAATTCGAATCTCACATAAAAAATCTGAGAACGATTTGTTTGCGCGTGATTTAAAATAGCGACTAAACGAACTCACCGACATATTCATAATCTCAGCCACTTCTTCAAGCGGAAGTCTGCGCGAAAAATTTTTCATCACGTGCTGATAAACTAAATTCATCTGACTCGATTCGCGATTTAGATTTACATATCCCGCATGGGCTATCGAATAACAATCCGTAGAGGTAGCAAGGATATTTAATATTTTCAAAAGCTGAATTACACTGGCTAACCCTTTCAGGTCTAACAATTCAATCATCCACTTACTTATAAGCTTGTTAGTATCACCACGTACTTCTATACCGCGAAGTGATTTTTGAAACAGCTTGCGCGTTGTTTCCAGCTCTTCTTTTTCAACACTAAAGCCAAGTAAATCGGGCTGAAAGTAAATGACAATGCCCCAGGTCTGTTGTCCTTCGGCCATCGAGTCGCTTCGCCAAAGGTGCGGAAGGTTTGGCCCCGTCATCACCAGATCGTTTTCTTTAAAAGGTTTTATGTTATCACCAATAAAGCGAGTTCCCTTTCCTTTTAGTACCAGAAATAGTTGATACTCCGGATGAAAATGCCAGTTGGGATCAAAATAAGGCGCCTTTAGATCTTTTATTACAAAAATCCTGGAGTCGGGAATAGCCGATTTTTCAAGATAGCGCTTCACACTTATTCTTTTTTTATCTTTAATTTAATACGATTTATAAAAAAATGGCAATAAACAGTAAGAAATGGATAGGAAAGGATAGGATACTGATTTTGCTTTGATCGAATTTAGAATGCGCTAACTCACTAAATTTTACCTCATGCACAAAATGAAAAACTTTTCATGGCTCTTGGCTGCAGTTCTTTTTTTTGCTTCTGGTTGTAAGCAGGAAAAGGAAGCAAAAAATATTTTTGATGGCGAACTGTTTACAGAAAATATCCGATCAACAGATCCACGCACCCCAGAAGAAGAATTAGCAGGCTTTGAAGTGCCACCCGGTTTTGAAATTCAATTGTTTGCCTCAGAGCCCAACATTGACAAGCCCATCAACATGAACTTCGATGCGCAAGGCCGCATGTGGGTTACGCAATCTTTTGAATATCCATTTCCTTCTCCTGCAGGAAAAAAATCCACCGATCGAATTACCATCTTAGAAGATACTGATGGCGATGGAAAGGCAGATCGATTCACGGAAGTAAGCGATACATTAAATATTCCTGTCGGTGTACTACCGATGGCCGATGGCGTTATTGCGTTTAGTGTTCCAAAGGTGTATCGGTTTACTGATACGAATGGAGATGGAAAACCTGAAAGTAAAAAACCATTGCTTGGTCCGTTTGGATTTCAGGATACGCATGGCATGGTTAGTAATTTTGTGCGCGGCTATGATGGCTGGGTGCACGCCTGTCACGGATTTACAAATCTTTCGGTAGTGGCTGGTGCCGATGGCGATTCAATCAGAATGGAGTCGGGTAATACGTTTCGTTTTCGTCCCGATGGAAGTCGCGTAGAGCAAATGACGTATGGACAAGTAAATCCATTTGGATTAGTGTATGACGAATACGGATACATCTATTCTACGGATAGTCATAGTTCGCCTTTGTATCAACTGATTCGCGGTGGCGATTATCCACATTTTGGAAAACCAGAAATCATGGCCTTTGGTCCAGATATGAAACCGCTGGAAGATGAAGCCACAGCGCTTTGTGGTATTACCTACTATGCCGATGTAAAATTTCCGGAAGCATTCAGAAAAAACTTTTTTATTGGCGATGCTTTCAAGTCGCGTGTGCATCGGTACTCCTGGGAGTTTAAAGGTTCTTCTCCGGTTGGTAAATCGGAAGAAGATTTTGTAAAAAGTGCCGACCCGTGGTTTCGTCCAGTCAACGTAAAAATGGGTCCTGATGGTGCCATTTATGTAGCCGATTTTTATAATGCTATCATTGGTCATTACGAAGTACCGCTGGGTCACCCAAAACGCGATAAGCAACGCGGAAGAATCTGGCGCATCACCTACAAAGGTGATCATAACGAAAAGAAAGATTTAGATAAAGCTTCAGTAGATGAATTGATCGAAGCGCTGAAGCTTGATAATATAGTGATGCGCATGAATGCAGCCGACCAGATTGCGGATCGAATCGGGTCTTCGGCTGTTCCTTCATTGAAGAGTTTGATTGCCGACAAGAATGTATCTTCTCAACAGTATGTTCATGCCTTATGGTTGCTGTTTCGCTTGAATGCGTTAAGCGATGATCTGTTAAAAACATCGTTAGCAAATAGTAATGCATTAATTCGTTTGCACACACTTCGCATTTTGGCCGAAGAGAAACGTGACTCTACCTATTATCCGTTAATTGCAAATGCACTGAAAGATACCGACCCGCATGTGCAACGAGCTGCTGTAGAATTATTGACTGAGTATAAAGATGTTGCTACGGTAGAGGCGGTGTTATCAGTTCTTCATGCTGCACCGACTTACGACACACATCTTATTTATACTTCGCGGTTAGCCTTGCGCAATCTTTTACGCGATAATGATTTGATGAAACAAGTAGTCGCTAAATCCTGGAATCCGGAAGAAGCCGGTTTTATTGCGGGCACGCTGGTGGATGTAAACTCTGCGGAAGCGGCTGGATTTTTAGCTACTTATTTAAACCAGTATTCAATGCCTGCTAATAAGGTGCGCCTGGCTTATCAACAAGTGGCGCGCTATACACCAAAAGGAAAGTTGAACGATCTGATTGCTGAAGCACAGAATAGAAAAGATCTGGATGTAGAAGTTCAGGCGTCTATGTTCAGAGGAATTCAGGATGGACTTGTGCAGCGCGGAGAAGATACTGGTAATCGGTTGAATGCCTGGGGCACGCAGATCGCTGAAAAATTATTAAAAAAGTATCCGGGCAGGTCAACCATGGAGGGGATTGTAAATCAACAACAGTTTGCAATTCAACTGGCGGGCGATTACAAAGTAAAATCGCTAACGTCTATTCTTAAAAACCTGGTGCAGCCTGAAGTTAAAACTGATTCAGTTGGTGATGCAGATGTTAAAACGCAAGCGTTGCGAGCACTTTTAAAAATTGCACCCGAGCAAAACATTGTTATGGCCGGTAATATTGTAAGAGATAGCACGCTTGAAATCGATTATAGAAAAAGAGCGGCTGCCGCACTTGGTGAAATGCCCGGGCCGGCAGTTAATAAAGTTCTCGCTGGAATTAAAAATACTCCGGCCGATCTTGAAGTTTCAATTGTTACTGCACTGGCAGGTTCTTCGGAAGGCAAGGATATAATTTTTGATCAATTACAAAAAGGACAATTGCGAACCAGAACATTGACCGATCCGCGCGTGGAGGAAAGAATGGTTTTAAATATTTCTAACAAACAACAACAAAAGTTTGAATCGCTTATTGCCAACATCGACCCCATCAGTGATGAGCGCCAGGCATTAATTGAAAAGCGTTTGGCCGCATTTAAATTAGCAAAGTCAACAACTATTCAGGTTGATTCAGGCGCTCAGGTGTTTGGTAAAAACTGTGGTATCTGCCATCGTAGATTGGTTGATTCCGGAATTGGACCCCAACTCCACGGCATTGGTAAACGTGGGGCCGAAGCCTTGGCAGAAAAAATTCTTGATCCCAATCGAAATATTTCAGAAGCCTTTAGAAATTACACCATAAAATTAAAAGATGGAAAAGTGCTCAATGGCTTATTTCGAAGAGAGCAGGGTGAGGTGATTGTGTTTGGAGATTTAACGGGCAAAGAATTTTCGATACCTAAAAAAGATATTGCAGAACAGAAGGCTTCGCGATACACAATTATGCCCGATCATTTTGGCACTACACTTTCGCAAAAAGAATTTAACGTACTGCTTACCTATTTACTAAATTGGTAATCTCAAAAATTGAAACGGATTTTAAAATCATAACAATGAAAGTTCAGAAAATTATACTTTGGAAAGTAAGCGCGTTCATGCTTATGTTTCCACTGATTGGCTCTTGCCAAATTGCCGGCACCGATGTGAAGTTTAAAAAATATCATGTGTGGGATGAGTTTTATACAGAAGCGGCTACGGTAGCCGATGTAAATAAAGATGGAAAGATGGACATCATTGCGGGCGCGCGATGGTTCGAAGCCCCCGATTGGAAAGTACACGACATCTGGAAACATAAAAAGTTTGATTACACCAAAGGCTACTCAGATTCCTTTCTTAATTTTTCTACTGATGTAAATCAGGATGGTTGGCCCGACTTAATCTGTTTCGATTTTCCGGGTAAAGAAGTGTATTGGTTTGAAAATCCCGCAGGGGCGGATATTTTATGGAAAAGAAATTTGATTGACTCGATTGCTTCCAACGAATCGCCTATGATGGTGGATGTGGATAGCGATGGAAAAATCGATCTAGTTTTTGGTAACGAGAAGTTAGGACAGATGGCTTGGTTTAGTTCATCGGTAAAGGCAAAGAAGGTAACGTGGAAACGCACACCCATTAGTGATTTAAATGCAAAAGGAGTAGGCTTGTTTACGCATGGTTTAGGCTGGGGCGATATTAATGGCGATGGAATAAAAGATGTGATGATTCGCGGTGGCTGGTGGGAGGCACCCAAAGATATGAAGCAAAGTCCGTGGAAGTGGCACGAGGCTGACTTAGGTGAAGCGAGTGCCCAAATGATTACCTACGATTTTGATGGTGATGGCGATGCCGATGTGTTGGCTTCTTCCGCGCACGCCTATGGAATTTGGTGGTATGAGCAAGCGTTCGATAAGAATAAAAAAAGTTACTTCATCACACATACTATTGATAGCACATTTTCAGAATCTCATAGCATTGTGTTGGAAGATGTAAATAAAGATGGGCTACCCGATTTGATTACGGGCAAACGATTTTTTGCACATCAGGGGCATGGCCCCGGTGGCATGGAGCCCGCGGTGCTGTATTGGTTTGAATTATTGAAGGATGGAAAAAATAGACCCGTTTGGGTTCGTCACCTAATTGACGATACTTCGGGTGTGGGTATTCAGTTTGTTACGGAAGACATGAATAAAGATGGCTTGCTCGATATTGTAATTGGCAACAAGAACGGAGTATTCTATTTTGAGCAGATACCTCCGGCAAAGAAATAGACATCTCTAAAACCTGAAACGAATGTCAGGTTGAGTTTATCGAAACCGGATTATTGAAACGGCCTCGACATTCCGATGGCTATCGAGATAGACTGATAGGGAAACAATGTTTTGAAACAGATCTTTATAATGTTGAGCGAAGGAGTTTATCTTCTTTTACGTAAGCGATTTTGTCTTGCCACTCAACCTTTAGCCAAACATCTTTCTGATCTTTTATTTTCAGTTGATGGCCTTCGCTTATGATGGCAATGACGGACGAACCTGCCGAAGGGCCGCTCATCAAGTAGGTTTTATTATCAGAAACAATTCCTTCCCTTGATTTGGAAAATAAATTTACCTGCACAAATAAAAGAATGGCCATAACCAGTGTGGCAACACCGGCTCCAATTGGTTTTTGTTGTTTTCTTTTTTGATAAATCATCAAGGCAACAAAGAATAAATCTATCGATAGAAGGGCCACGCGTATCGGTAGCTGATATTTTTGTAGGGTATTTCTAAATATATCCCCAACCGAAGGGATATAGCCCTCCAACTTATGGTTGGTGGCCAGCTCTTCAATTTTACTTAAGGCCTGCTCATCGTTTGTTGCTTTATAATAGAGCTGCAAATAATAAATGGATTGGCTAATACGACCGAGGCCCTCTTGTATGTATGCCATTTTAAGAAACATGGCCGGAGTATAGCGGCCACTTTGATACAAGATTTTATACAGATCAAAAGATTGGGTGTATTGTTTTTTGGCGAACAATGAATCGCCTTTACTTAACTGTGCCGGAACATATTCGGCATGAGCAATGGTGCCTGAAAAAATGACGCCACTTATCAGAATAATTTTTAAAAAGTGGGGTTGTATATTTTTCATATCCTGTTACCTTTGCGACCTCAATTACGGAAAAGACCGCAATTTAGACAAGATTTACTGATTTGGCTCTCATAATTTGCCCCGATAATTATTGGGAGGAGGTAGAGCAAAACAAATTGGGAAAATGATTCCGTAGCTCAGCTGGTAGAGCAATACACTTTTAATGTATGGGTCCTGGGTTCGAATCCCAGCGGGATCACGTTTTAGAACAATGAGTACAGCGCCTTGGTTTTCCAAGGCGTTTTTTGTTTCAGGAAGATGAGCAGACGTTTTCGTCTGAGCGCATCTGGATGAAATAAAAAATGACCCGCACAGCGGGCACGGTACGGTTGTTATTCCGACACTGAGTTTCCTGGGAGCATGTTTCATAATCCCAGCGGGATCACAAAATTCACTAAAGCACCTCAACCGGGTGCTTTTTTTTATTTCTTTAACAGAAGCGGTTGTAAAACTCCATTTGAGTATCAATCAGCATTATTTGAAATCGATTGGGAATTATATCCTTGAACGAAAGACTTTATTTGGTGCTGAGTGGAAGGGCAAAGAAGGAAATGACAGTTGACAAATTTTATAAAAGGCCCATCCTGTATACCTTCCCAAGAAGCATGGCGGTATTTTTTACTTCAAATTTTTCCAGCAAACTTTTGCGGTGGGTATTTACAGTAGGAACACTAATAAATAGTTTTTCTGAAATCTCCGCATTGGTAAGTCCTTCGGCAATGAGTTTTAAAACTTCTTTTTCGCGTCTGGTTATTACGGGAGCTTTGCTCTCCTTGTCCTTTAAGGATTCAACCGCCTCCCAACTAAAATAGGTGTCGCCCTTCATTACTTTTTGGATGGCCGTCAGCAACTCTTCTTTGGTGGCATTTTTTAATACATAACCGGACGCTCCGTTATCCATCATATTTCTGATAATGGCTTGTTGATTAAAGGTGCTGAGGCCAATTATAAATACTGACGCATAGAGCTTCTTTACTTCTTTACACAATTCAATGCCGCTCATATCGGGTAGGTTCACGTCCATCAATATTACATTGGGTTGATGTTGCTTAAGAAAACTTAAACAGGAAGCCGCATGGGTGGCATGCCCCATCCATTCAATATCTCTTTCGTGTTGCAACAAGGAGCGAATACCTTCAATCACCATATAATGATCGTCCACTATAAATAAGCTCGTCTTCATAAAGCAGTAGCTAAAAACATCTTATAATGATAGATTACTTGTTTAAATATTTACTTCAATGAGTACCGATGTGCCTTTACCTTTTTCTGAACTCACATCTATTTTACCTTTCAAAAATTCTACACGGTTTTGAATATTACTCCATCCCATTCCTAAAGATTGTTTTAAAATTGCCGGATCAAAACCTTTGCCGTTATCTTCCACGGTTACTGTCAATAATTTCTCTTGTTCGGAAACATGCGCCTGAACTAAAATTTCTGTTGCATTGGCGTGTTTGATGGCATTGTTTGAAAGTTCCTGTACAATGCGGTAAATAGTAACTGCAGCACTTTGACTGATTGCTATCTTATCCATATTAATAGACTGATAGGTAGTATGCATAACACCACTTCTTTCAATTTCTGCACAATATTCTTTTAGCGCTACGTCCAAACCATATTTCAATAATAGTTCAGGCATCATGTTATGCGCTACTCTCCGCATTTCCTGAATGCTGCTATCCAACATATCGATGCTGCGTTCAAAAGCATGCGCATTGTCGGGTGTCATCACTAAATTTTCTTTCACATTGTTTAAGGAAAATTTTATACCACTAAGCATACCGCCCAGTCCATCGTGAAGATCTTTCGCTAACCGGGTTCTTTCCTGCTCTTCTCCTTTCAATACGGCCTCGGCTGCGGTGAGTCGTTTTTCAGTTTCCAACTCATCAATTTTTACTTGTTGCAGTTTTTGACGGGCTTGGTAATTGCGGTATGTAAGCAATAAGATAATTACCAATGTCACCGCACCGCCAATGAGAAAATAATTAACAAGAATTTTCTGGTTGAGTTGTATTTGCTGCAGTTTGATTTTTGCATCCTTTCTTTCTGTGTCAAATTTCTTTTCGATGTGAATTGTACTATTGGTGATTGAGTTATTTAGTACGCTATCATTAAGCATTTCGTATTGATTGAAGTAATCGTAACCCAACGTAGTGTTTTGCCTGGCGTAATGTAAACTTGAAAGCAAACCGTACATTTTTTGTTTTAAGTAGGGCATAGTAAAGCGGTTAGCCAAACGCATAGCAGAGTCTGCAAACAACGCTGATCTGGAATAGTCTTTTTTTAATAAGTAGTGATAGGCCAAACCATATTGCGCCAGTCCTTCAAATTCATGTGCGCCATATTTTTTAGAAAGTGTCAGCGCCTTGTTTGCATACAATTTAATACTATCATATTGGCCTTGGTTAAGAGCAATTTGGGCAAAGTTGAGATTTGTGCTTATCTGTATCCCAATATCTTCACTTTTTTTAGCTTCGATTGAGGCTCTGTTTAGATAGTACTTTGCTGAATCATATAATCGCAGAAACAGGTAGTTGAGGCCTAGATTATTATACGCTTGTCGCAGTGATTCTTTGTCGTCTGCTTTTTCAAGAGCTTTAATAGCGTTTAATCCACTACCAACTCCTTTTCTATACTGGTGCATAGAATAATACAAGGATTGCAGCAAATTAAAAGTATTTCCATCATAGCGATGATCGTTGTTCTTGATCAAAAGATCCTTTGCCCTTTCAATGTAATAAACAGCTGCTTCATAGTTCTCAAGTTGCCTGTGTGCAATACCCGCATTTAACAGGGTGCGGGCTAGCTCGCTGGAGTCTGCATATTGCTTTGCGTAGTTAACGGCCTCCAAATTTATTTTTAAGGTAGCATCAAAGTCTCCGCGGAAGTTTAAAACAGACGAGTAATTGGTAAAGTAGTCTGCCATACCCTGTCTATAATTTATTTTTTTACTTAACTCCGCTCCTTTCTGGCAGAATTTTTCTGCTTCATTTAAGTCGATTTTAATGTAGTGGTTGGCAGCTCTATAGTATAACATCACTTTATTTGAATCCTCGCGCGAAGCCTCTATCTTTTTCAGCAAGCTGTCTATATTCAGGACTGCCTGTGCCATGCTATTACAACTCATGAAAGCGAATAGTATCAGCAATAGTTTTTTCATGGTATAATTTAATCTTTCTGCTTTCGCAAAGAAAGTCAGTAAATGCCACGTTTCCGCTCATCTTTTTTAATGATTTTTCAGGAGGCGATATATAAAAAATCATCCTTTTTAATGAGTACAGGCCTTACTCTACCAAGCTACTTTTACAGCACGATTCTTCAACGGGGTACTTTTAGGCGGACACTTTCTACAAAAAGCTGAAAGATTGAAATGGCAAACGTGATACAATTAATGAAAACCAAATTTTAAAACTTGCACAACTATGAAAAAGCAGGCTTGCAACGTATATAAAGCATCATTCATTCAATTTGCACCATCGCAGGTTGTTCGCAGATCACCCATCACTATCCATCCTACATTTTCAAACTAACAAATTAAAACCATGAAAAAACAAAACCTGTTTCTAATCGTGTTGCTCCTTGCGGCATCAACAAGTGCGTTTTCACAAAACCTTTCCTTTGGCGTAAGGGGCGGATTGAACGTAGCAGATTTATCCTTAAATCTTCCTGCTTATAAACCAAGCGATTCTAACGAACCAAGAACAAGTTTTAATGCTGGCATTTATGGTCAATATTCATTAAATGAAAAAATGGCATTACAGGCCGAGTTATTTTATTCAGGCGAAGGCACCCACTTTACTGACCCCGACACCGAATGGCCTACTTATATCAAACTTAGTTATTTGAACTTGCCAATACTTTTTAAGTACACAATCGTGAAAAATTTTTATGCTATGGCTGGTCCGCAAGTTTCTTATTTGTTAGCTGCGCACACTAAATATCCTAATGGTCAAGTTAACAACGCATTAGATCAACACAAGAAACTGGCGATAGGGTTTGCGCCTGCGCTTGGCTATGATTGGAAACGCTTTAGCATCAACGTGCGATACACTATCGGCTTATCCAAAATAGCAAAATCTCTTCCTTATGGAGGGTCTGCCCGGTACATTGACGACAATGTAAAAAGTAATGTGTTTTCAGTGGTGGTCAGTTATAAAGTATTTAATTTGAAGCAATAGAAATACGTTAGAGTTAAAACCTTATTTAAAAAAACCTACGTGCCGAAGATTTGGTAATGTCCACCGACCATCACTGCCTATAAAGAAAATGAATGATAGAAAACATCCTAAAATAGTTATCCTATGAAACATCTAAATCATTATCTCTTACTGGGCCTGTTCGTATTGATTAACACGTTGGCATTCGCGCAGCAAGAAACATTTGATGTGGTGTCATATACTTTACCAAAAGGATGGCAGAAGCAGCAAGTTGAAGGTGGTGTTCAGTTTGTCGCGGTAGATAAAAAGACTGGCGGATATGCCATAGCGATTATTACCAAATCAATGCCTTCATCCGGTTCGGCCGATAACGATTTTAAAAATCAGTGGAAATCGCTATTAGTTAACACACTAAGTTCTATTACAGAACCAGTCATGATAGCACCCGAACAAAATAACGGTTGGGATATTTATTCGGGCAATGGCAATTATGTAGACAGAACAATCAAAGGACTTGCTACTTTAATCACCGCCACCAGTCAAGAACAAACTGCGGCTGTGGTGCTCATGACAAACACACAGCAATTTCAAAACGACTTGCTCGCATTTATTAATTCATTGGAGCTTGCCAAGTCTTCACAAAATGATACTACTCGTTTAGCCCCTGCAGCTACTGGGAACCCCGGTAAAATTTCTGTTGAAGGTATTTGGTGCGATTACCTTTTGGAAACAACGGGATACTATATTAATGGAGCGCCTCAGTATACAGCCGGATATTTGAGAAAAGAATATACCTTTTATCCGGATGGCACGTATTTATTTCGGAATAAGCAATGGCTTACAAAGACAAAAGATATTTCATTTATTTATGAATCGGGAACGTATTCCCTGGTGGGTAATCAAATTACAATAAGTCCCAAACAAGGCAAGGCAGAATGGTGGAGCAAAGCGGCAAGTGGCAAAACAACTGAGTGGGGTAAATTTATAAAGGCTTCCGAATATAAATTAGAAAAAACAACGTATTCCTTCACTATAGAGTATGACCCGAATGGCGGCCAGCCCAAAAGCAAAATTATTCTTAAGCCTGGCAAACCTACACAACGAGATGGCGGGCAATACAATGCTCCTAATGAACCTTATGAATTTCGGTACTCGCTTCGCGACCTCGGTTCATTAATAGATAACCCACCCGGATTTAAAACAGGTGTTGAGGACAAACCCCTTGCTTCTGCGGTAACGCAACAAACAACTACCGTTTCAACGAGCAATACAAACAACGCCCTTACGGGAAAAATTTGGGAAGGCTCCAGTTCAGAAAAATTTATTGGTGCCGGCCCTATGACTGGGCATTACACCGGAGGATTTTTCAAATATCAATACAAATTTAATAGCGATGGTACTTACCGGTTTGTTTACGTGGGCGCCTCTGCTTACACAGAAACCAATCAACTTCAGTATGAAACGGGTACCTATTTGGTAACTAACAATCAACTCACCATCACACCCACAAATGGAGCGAATGATGAATGGAGTGTTGTGGGTGGCCCCATCAAATTGTCGGGTATGAGCGATGTGCAGATCAGCAGCATCAAAGAACATTGGGGTCAGCGGCTTACCTCCGAAAAAAGAAAACTGGAAAAAGTGACGTACACCTTCAAGGTTGAGTATCAGGAAGGCAATCACGCCACTGCCCTGATTGTGCAGCACACCAATGGACACACCGAGCGGGAAGGGAATGGCGAAACAACTTATTATTTTGAAACGTCCGTTGCAAAATCGGCTCTTCTTCCGAAGGAAATAAAATAGATTCAACGAAACAACCATTCGGTTTTTCTTTCTCAGCAGAAGGCTCTAGCCTCCTGGGCTCTACGCTGCAATCTTTTGCCCTGCGCAAGAAGCCTTTGCAAAAAGGATTTCCCGCTTCTATCGCACACGCAAACTGAGTACCTTGAAGTATGGATGTGCATGAACCCAAAGTAAGAAGTTACAACATGAGCCAGATCAAGGGCAAAGACACAAAGCCTGAAATGATTGTTCGGAAGTTTCTCTTTTCAAAAGGATTCAGATACAGACTGCATGTTAAGACCCTGCCAGGTAAGCCTGATATAGTCCTCCCCAAATACAAAACAGTAATTTTTGTTCATGGATGCTTTTGGCATGGGCATGAAGGTTGCAAGTATTATGTGGTACCAAAAACCAGAACAGATTGGTGGTTGAATAAAATAAATAACAATAAAGAAAAAGATCAAAAAACTTTAAGCATCCTTAAAAAAGAAGGTTGGAAAGTAATAACTCTTTGGGAATGTGATTTAAAGACGTATTTGAGAGAGAAAACACTTCAAAGACTTGCCCTGAATCTTTATAAAAATAAATCCTAGGTTTTCTTATTTAATCCTTTAGGTGACTTAAAAGCAAATGTACTATAAGTCACATGAGATACTATTGTCTCATGGAAATGAAAAATAAGATCGGATTGCGCATAAAAGAAATCCGAACCGATCAAAATCTAACTCAGGAGGAGGTTGCATGGAAGGCTGAGGTTGACAGAACCTTCATGAATCATGTTGAGAATGGCAAGAGAATGTATCGGTCGACACATTAACAAAAATTATTTGTGGCGGCCTTGAAATGAGTTTTAAGGACTTCTTTTATGCTGATTTGTTTAATGGAAAAAAGAGGGGCAAATGATGAAGATGGAGAAAGCCCCATTGCTCAGTACAAGAATCCATGGTATATCCGATAAGCTTTGGAAAGTCTCATTGTTTGGTCCGGATAATCAAAGAGCGGCAGTAATAAGCCATTATTTAAGATCTAAAAATAAGCAGCTTAAAAAATCAGGAATTGAGTTTGGACAAGAGATACTTGAAGAATATTTCGGAAATGAATTCACCTCAAAAGTGGCAGAAGGTGCACTGCAACAACTCATTCGATTCGAAGAGAATGTTATTTTCCCACCACCCAAAAATCCCAAATTCACCTTTATCGACTTATTTGCTGGTATTGGTGGTTTCAGAATCGCTATGCAAAGATCACAAGGAGAATGTGTCTTTTCTTCAGAGTGGGATAAGATGGCCCAGAGAACTTACTATGCAAATTTTGGAGAAATTCCTTTTGGTGACATCACTAAGGATGAAACCAAACAATGGATACCTAATCACTTTGACGTATTGTGTGGCGGATTTCCCTGTCAACCATTTTCAATTGCTGGAGTTTCTAAGAAAAATAGTTTAGGGAGAAAACATGGATTTGAAGATGAGAAGCAAGGGAATCTTTTCTTCCATATAGTTGACATTATTGAAAAACATAGACCAAAAGCTTTTTTTCTTGAAAATGTAAAGAATCTCGTATCGCACGATAAAGGAAATACCTTTAAAGTAATAAGAGAAACATTGCTTGATTTAGGCTATTCATTTCACAGCAAGGTTTTGAATGGAAAACACTTCGTTCCTCAAAACAGGGAAAGAACTTTTATGGTTGGCTTCGATGCAAAAGTCTATAATTATAAAGAACAGTTTCAATTTCCTAAACTTCCAGAACCCACAAGAAAGATAAAAGACATTCTTGAAGATGAAGTGAATCCAAAATATACTCTCACAGATCACTTGTGGAAATATCTTCAAGACTATTCGAAAAAGCACAAAGCGAAAGGAAATGGTTTTGGCTTTGGACTAGTTGATCTAAATGGAACTACACGCACGATGAGTGCCAGATATTATAAAGATGGTTCAGAAATATTAATTCCTCAGAACGGTAAGAATCCAAGGAGATTAACAATTCGTGAATCAGCAAGACTACAAGGTTATCCGGATGAATTTATTGTTGATGCAGTTTCAATGAATCAAGGATATAAGCAGTTTGGAAATTCGGTTGTAATGCCATTGATACAAGTTATAGGTAAAAATATCGCGAAGGTCTTAAGCAAATCTTAAATGAACCTGGAGAATCTTAAGAAATTGTATTCGGATAAGGGATGTCGTAAAATTTATATTAAGCGACTTTCTCCTAACGATAATTCTAAAAATCAAGTTTACCTTGGAGGTAGTTTTGATTTGCTTAATATTTTCCCGATAACTGAGATCACAACTGATTCATCTGGAGATTGGGCAAGAGAAAGATTTAAAGCGTTACTTAGATTTTCCTGGATAGGTGAGAATGGCAATCTATTTCCTGCTCCCAAAAGTCAATTGATCTTGTACCCCAAATATCCAGAGGTTAGATTTTCTGGATTTCTTCTTGGTTGCGAACAACCTCCTTCTGACTTAATGTCTGTCAGGCTAGCTGATAGACTGTTGTTTATCGGAGTTTCAGATGTTGGAACCCTGATTGGTTATGTTTCATCTCCAGATTCTGAGCTAGCCAAAGAGTTTAATACTTTAAATGACTATTCTGAATATGGCGTTTTCAAGGTCATTACTCTTCCAGCTGCCGAGAATAATAAATATAGGTTAGTTTCTGAGTTGAGAAGAATTCATAATCTTGATTGGATTACTTCAAAACGACTTGATCGGGAACGTAATATTCTCTCTTGCCTTTCACCTAATTGCGGAGGTTATACTCTAGAGGCTGAATTAGGAATTACTCCGAATGGATATTCAGAGCCTGACTTCTTAGGTTGGGAGATTAAGCAATTTGCAGTTTCAAAATTTGAAAGAATAAAAAGTTCTGTAATCACACTGATGACTCCAGAACCTACAGATGGATTTTATGTAAGTTCAGGAACAGAAGCCTTTATAAGAAAATATGGGTACAATGATAAAATGGGTCGTCCTGATAGAATGAATTTTGGAGGTGTTCACAAAGTTGGTATTAAACATCCAAGTACAAATTTGGAAATGGTGTTGGATGGATTTGATACGGAATCAGGAAAAATTAGAAATGCATCTGGTAAAATCGCACTGATAGATGAATCGGGCAATGTTGCAGCGTCTTGGTCATATTCGACATTAATTCTTCATTGGAACAGAAAACATAATCAGGCATGCTATGTTCCATCAATATCAGAAAAGGAACCCACCTTGAAATATAAGTATGGTAATAATGTGATTCTTGGCGAGGGTACAGATTTTCAATTATTTCTGAAGCAAATGTCAATTGGTAATATCTACTATGATCCAGGAATTAAAATGGAGAATACTTCAGGCAAAGGGAAAATAAAAAAACGAAGTCAGTTTAGAATCAAATCTGAATATCTCCCCACATTATATCAGACAAATGAAATAGTAAATGTTTTGAATATTTAAGTTAAGTCCTCACTTTCTAAACAGAGTCTCCAGTCTCTGAGCCTCTTTGCCTACTTCTTCGCGCAGTCTTCGCCATTTTATTTCTTGTAAAGAAAGATTCTTCATTTTTCCATAAATTGAATCGCGGAGTGCGAGGCGTGCCTCAAGGACGTGAAACCTGCGTGGCTTAGTGGCAAAATATATTTCTTTGTAAATTATATTTTTGCCATAGCGACACCCGGCACAGAGCAGATCATTTTTTTTAGTATAAGTTATGAATACAAAAAACCAACCTCCCCAAAAACAACTACCCTTCTGGCCGGGCGCAGTGCTCATTGCAGTGGGTATTCCTTTTCTATTCTGGCTTCGCTTTGGGCGGCTGGATGGCTTGGCAATAGGCATCACTGCATTTTTGTTAATGATTGTATTTGGCCTGCGGTTTATTCCTGCACTCAACGATAAATATGGAGCCGAGCAACAGCAACTAAAAGTGAAACGTGGTCGGTTCGATTGGCTCGGTGCAGTTTGGTTGCTGGCCATACCGTTCGCTCCGTTTTTGATGTGGATGATCGCTTCCCTCACCACCACTACCGTTGAGAATTGGAAAATCATTTTTGGCGTTAAGACACTGCTGTGCGTGGTGCTACCCTGTGTATGTGTGCTGCCCCTAATAAAATATGTACGTGGCAAGGCATCGCCCTATGCGCTGCTGATTATTGCTATTGGCACCGGTTTTCCTGTTTCGATTGGCTGGCATGCCATGCGCGACTTTATAAGCGGACCAACACAGCAACAAGTTTCCGTGGCCTCAGTAAACCAAATCCACATGACTTATAAGTTCCGCGATGTTCCCACCGAAGTTCTTGTTGTGAAGCTATCCGATGGACGAACGCTCGAAGCAAATGCTACCCATGTGGAAATTGAACCAGGCCCCGCTACCATCACCGTGTTGGAACATAGCCAGATCATTCTTGCTGCCAACTAAACCTTGAATTAAAATTTTGAGAATTATATTAAAGCAATTATCCCTACCTTCGGCAAAGTTTTCTATAGAAATAGAAGACGCAACTACACACATTCTTAGTTAACAAGTAGAACATGCCGGTTTTTAACGCACATCAAATAGAAGAAATCAACGAGCTTATTGCGCAGATTGAAAAAGTAGTGAAGCCCAAAAGTGAAATTGGCGCACATGACAAAGCGTTGCTCAACACCTTGCTAAAGGGGCAGACTCCAAAAAAGGAAGCTACATTTTTTAAATGTAAGCGCGAGTTTTCAGAAACTATTGTTACCCATTTTATGAAAGAGAAGGGCGCTACCAAAAGCCGCTATCATAAAAATAATCAAGCCTATATTTTTGTAGTGAAGTAGTATTAAGCTAGCCGTTATCAACAGAGTAAGCACACAACTGCGCATACTCATGGGCATTACACTTGTTGGCGAATCGGCCCGCGTTATACCCGCACCACCAGGCTTTAACCTCATAGGTAATTTTTTAGGCAGAATCGTAAAGGGTCTCTTACGGCATAAGAATGCTTGCATCCGCTAATCTGAAATTTTGCTTCTTTTCGGACTAATTTCATTAATTAATCTAAAATTTTACCCGATAATGATTTACTAATCTAAAATTTTACCCAAATTGAACTGAAATCATTGATCTAATGGAAAAAAATCCTCCATCCAGAATTCAGGAAATCATCTTTGCTTCTTCAGAAAAAAAAGCTTCAAAGCGAATCACCACTTTGTTGCAAGAGAAACTAATTAGAAAAATTGCCTCCCGTATCTACACCTCTAATCTGGAAGAGGAACCGGCCATTATAATAAAGAGAAACTGGTTTCATATTTTGTCCCATCTTTTTCCAAATGCTATTCTAAGCCACCGAAGTGCACTGGAGTTTAAGCCAACCTCTGAAGGACATATCTTTCTAACCTATTCATACACATTAAAAATTCAGTTACCAGGTTTAACAGTTCATCTTTTAAAGGGCCCCGCATCTATTGAAGGTGATAATCCATTTTTTGAAAATCTGTTTGCCTCACAAGAAGCAAGAGCTTTTCTTGAAAATCTACAGGAGACAAGAAAAGAGGGTCAGGAATCTAAATGTTTGATAGTTTCAGAAATAGAAGAAAGACTCGAGATAATTATAAGAGCAAGAGGCGAGCAAAGTCTAAATTCACTGCGTGATAAAGCAAGAGAAATTTCTACCAGCCTGAAAATGCAGAAGGAATTCAAAAAGCTGAATCTGTTGATCAGCGATCTTCTGGCTACAGGTAAATCAAAGAATCTAACTTCTCCGGTGGCAGTTGCTCGCTCGTTGGGTGAGCCTTTTGATCCCGCTCGTATAAAATTGTTTGAAGGTCTCTACCAAGAACTTGCAGGAAAAGTATTTCCTGAATACAAAGTATCTGCTTCGGTTAACGCATTTAAAACGTTTGCTTTTTTTGAAGGATACTTTTCAAATTACATAGAAGGAACGGAGTTTACGGTAAGCGAGGCCAAAGAAATAATTCTCACTAACGCACCCATGCCTGCCAGAGATGAGGACTCCCATGACATATTAGGCACCTATAGAATAGTATCGGATAAAAAAGAAATGGCTGTTTGTGCAGCAACAGTAAATGAATTTATTGATCTAATGCGAAGGCGCCACGCCTTGCTATTACAGGCACGCATTTCAAAAAAACCGGGTGAATTTAAAGATCGAAACAACAGGGCGGGTAATACAGAATTTGTAGACTGGAGCTTAGTGAATGGAACACTAAAAAAAGGGTTTGAATGGTACACATTATTGAAAGATCCTTTTGCGAAAGCAGTGTACATGATGTTTCTGGTCAGTGAGGTTCATCCCTTTCTGGATGGGAACGGGCGGATAGCACGAGTAATGATGAATGCAGAACTTTCTTCCAGGGGCTTGTCAAAAATTATTATCCCAACGGTGTATCGCGAAGATTACATGGGAGCTTTACGAAAACTAACCCGTCAACAAATTGCTGACCCCTATGTCAGGATGCTTGCGAGAGCATATGAATTCAGTTCTACGTTGCATCATGAAAGCATCAATGAAATGGAACAATACCTGAAAGCGTGTGATGCATTCAAAGAACCAAAAGAAGGGAAGTTGAATTTTCTGTAAGGGCTAAACTTCCTCACCTCTCCGGCCGGAGATTATCAAGGAGTTCACAGTATTTGCTAATTCAATACAGGTGAAATTGAGTTGTGATTTTATTCTTTTGCATTTACGTTATTACTTATTGCGCGCTCAATTCGCGCATCGGGTATTAGCCACATCAGGGCAACCAATACATACAAGCCTCCTGAAATCCACTGACTGATCCAACTGGAAGCTATTGCTATGATGTACAATACCGGAGATAGTTTTCCTTTAAAATCGTTGCCAATTGCTTTTGATAGAATTGAATCTTTACCCTGATTTTTAATAATTCTACCCTGCAGAATAAAATACGCAATGCCTGACATCAGCAGAATAAATCCATACAACGCCATGGGGTTGGAACTGAAATGATTTTCGCCCATCCATCCGGTAACGAAAGGAACAAGGGAAAGCCAAAAAAGTAAATGAAGATTGGCCCAAAGAATACTACCGGTTACATTCTTTACGGTGTGCATCATGTGATGGTGGTTGTTCCAATAGATGCCGATATAAATGAAACTTAATAGGTAGCTAAGCACGACAGGAACCAATGGCGTGAGATCGGCAAACTCCTGGCCATGAGGCACTTTAATTTCCAACACCATTATGGTAATGATAATGGCTAGCACACCATCGCTAAATGCTTCTAATCTTCCTTTGTTCATTGCTATGCTTATATTTTAATACTGTCTATTTCGATACAAGAATAAAGGTATGAGAAATTGTTGTCATCATTCTTAATAGCTAAAGTCTTAAAAAATCCCCCCTTCAGGGGAGGCGATGAGCTTGTGCTGTTGCTCACCTTTGAGCAAAACAAAAAAAGAACTATGAAAAAATTATTTTTTACCGGGTACACTCCGGTAGTCGTTTTGACTCTTCTCTTTCTGGTATGGGCTTGTCAGAAAGATGACCCCAAACCAGCAGACCCCGTTCCTACCCTCACTTTTGCCACCCCAACAGCGTTGTCATGTTCGGCAGGTTGTTCAAATGTGGCCACATCCTCTATTCCAACAGGAGGAACCATTAGTTATTCTATTAGTGACCAAAGTATAGCAACAATAAATGCTACAACAGGTGCCATCACTCCTGTATCGGCAGGTGCGGCTACCGTTACCGCTACTCAGGCAGCCATGGCAGGAAAAAACACACAAGGTGTTGCAACCTATGCGCTTACAATTATAGGATTGTCAATCACCAGCTTTGCACCTGAATTTGGGGGCGTTGGTTACACGGTAGTTATTACAGGAACGCAGTTTGATGGAGCAACCGCTGCTAATAATGTTGTTAAAATTAATGGTGTGCAAACCGCCACCCCAACTAACGTTTCTTCTACTTCACTAACCGTTCTTGTGCCGCGGGGTGCTCGCGGTGCTGGAAACATTACCGTTGCCGTTGCCGGAAAGACAGCGACTAAAGGAACTTTTACAGAATATGCAACCGTTACAACTTTTGCAGGTGATGGAACTCAAGCTTGGAAAGATGCCACTGGAACCGCAGCGCAATTCTATACTCCGGCTGGTTTAGCGTTTGATAATTCGGGCAATTTATTAGTAGCTGATTACGCGAACAATCGAATAAGATCCATTACTTCAGCGGGTGTAGTTTCCAGTATTGCTGGAGATGGTTCTTATGACTATCTGAATGGACAAGGCACAGCCTCCGAGACAAATCAACCTTGGGGTATAGCCGTAAACAAAGCAACGGGCGATATTTATTTCACGGATCGAGGTGATGATCATATCCGTAAGATTAACTCCGCAGGTTACGTGAGTAGTTATGCCGGTTCAACGGAAGGAAATGCAAACGGCACTACGCTTGCCAATGCACAATTCTATCAACCTCAAGGCATAGCGATCGATGGATTTAATAACATCTATGTAGCTGATCGTTGGAATTCACTCATTCGTGATTTAACCTCTGGGGGTAATGTTTTAACATTAGCGGGAAATAATACCAGCGGTTACGCAAATGGAAACGGAGCAAATGCTGTATTTTATTTTCCGGATGGTCTTGCCATCGATCCTTCTGGCGACAACATGTATATAGCTGACCATACCAATAACTGCATTCGTAAACTGGTTATACAAGGAAGTTCTGATGCCTCTACTTTTGCAGGGTCAAGCGTAGCGGATAATGGTGCAGGTGGTTTTGCTGATGGCTCCGGAACAGGGGCACGATTTAATGGTCCATCGGGTTTAGCTACCGATGCTGACGGAAATTTATATGTAGCGGATAACGGCAATGGTCTTATTCGGAAAATAACTCCGGCAGGTGTTGTCACCACAGTAGCTGGCCGCCCTAATCTTCCAGATAGCGATAAGTATAAGGATGACTTAGGTCCATTCTGTTCTATCTATCAACCACTTGGAATAGCCGTTGACGCGCTAGGTGATATATACATAACAGATGGAACGAATCGCATTCGTAAGATTGTGCAGTAATAATAAATAGGAAGTTTTTGGTTTATCCCCGGTTGATTTTTTTCAATCGGGGATTTTATTACAAATTATTTTCAATCGTTAATTGGATTTTATGTTTCACAATCATAGCGAACGAATTTTGTTCCTGAACTGATCTTTTGAACTTGAACTGAGAATATTTGGGATTCTTTTGCGGAAATGATCACGAATGTCATTTGGATTTTTTGAATGTTAAATTTCTTCACGTTCTTTATTCAACCATCTTATTGAATTTTTAAAACAAAACCTTACGCTATTGCACCATAAGTCTCTGATTACTGCGGTTGTCTTTCTGGCAGCTTCTATCACCTGTATCGGTCAAACAAGATTTGAAATTGAAAAAGATAGTTTTCAATTGGTGCTGCGAAGCATTCCAAATGATTCGAATAAGGTAATGACTCTTTTGAAATTTGGATGGTGGTGGGAAACCTATAACATGGATAGTGCCGCCAACTGTTATGTAAGGCTTGGAGAACTGTCAAGAAAAATAAACTACACAGAAGGCCAACTGAAGTATTATGCCAACTACACCTTCATCTTAAATCATAAAGGAAAATTTGATGAAAGTTTAAAACTGAATAAAGAGAGTGTTGAATTTGCAAAAAAGAAAGGAACAAAAATCCAATTGGCAAATTGTCTTTTTAATACGGGTTCTAGTTATAACAATATGAGTCAATACGATGAGGCCATCGTTTATTATTTGCAGGCAGCTAAAGTATTTGAAGACCTCGGTCTTGCCAATAACCTCGCCATAGCGTACGGAAACATTGGTGGCGTATTCATTAACATTACACAATACGGTAAAGGATTAGATTACTCATTAAAAGCATTGGCAAAAGCAAGAGAAGCAAAAAATGTAAATCAAGAAGCAACTTTTTTGATAAATGCTGGCATCTGTGCAACACACTTGAACCAACTTGAAAATGCTGATGAATATTTAAACCAAGGATTAACAATCGCTAAAAATTCAAAAAGCTCCTTAATTGAAATGCAAGCCTATAATTTTCTTGCAGAACTCTACACGCTCAAAAAGGAATTTAGTAAGAGCATTGACTATGCAAGGTTGGGGCTTAAGGCTGCAAGAGATGTGGGGTCGCTGTATAATGAAATGGATGCCTTAAAGGCGCTGACAATTGCACACTCGTTTATGGAAAATCCATCGCAGACTATAAAGAGCGCGGAGGAAGCCATTGCCTTCTGTAAGAAAAATGATCTTAAAAGTAATTTAGATCAGATTTATTTGGCTTTGGCCAATGCTAATAGTGCATTGGGAAACTACAAAGCAGGTTTTCAAAATTTGATGATCAGTCATAACATTGAAGATTCAGTCAATCAAAAAGAGGTAACCGAAAAGATTGAGCAGTTGGAAATACTTTATCAAACGGCACAAAAAGAAAAGCAAATTCTGGAACTAAAGCATGAGCAGGAAAATCAAAACTTATTCATCACAGGATTAATTTTAATCCTTCTTATTCTGACGATTATCGGCTTTTTAATTTATAGTAATCTGCAAGGCAGAAGAAGAAACACAGAACAAAAACACCGACTAATTGAAACTGAAATAAGTCAACTGAAACAAGCTCAACAATTATTGGCAGCTGAGTCCATTTTAAAGGGTGAAGAGGAGGAGCGAAGTCGTTTGGCGAAAGATCTTCACGATGGATTGGGTGGAATGTTGTGGGGCGTTAAAACATCACTATCCACTATGAAAGGAAATATGATCTTGCAGGGCGATCAGGTTCAAACCTTTGAACGGTCGCTCGATATGTTGAATAACTCTATCACCGAGTTGAGGCGAGTTGCTCATAACCTCATGCCTGAGGCGCTTGTAAAATTTGGACTTACCGAAGCCTTAAAAGATTTTTGTGATTTTATAAACAATGCCAAAATAATGAATGTGATCTTTCAGCAAGTAGGCATAGAAAGACGTTTCGATACTTCATCCGAAGTCATTCTTTATCGCATTGCAAATGAATTGGCCAACAATGCCATGCGTCACTCTTCGGCTAATGAGTTAATTGTCCAGCTTCATTATGACGAAAATGTAATTACCCTTACCGTGGAGGATAATGGTATTGGGTTTGATGAAACCATTCTTCAAAAAACGACAGGTGCCGGATGGCCTAACATCAAATCTCGTGTTGAGTATTTAAAAGGAACGCTTGATGTTGAAACAAGCCGGGGCAAAGGCACTGCAATAAATATTACTATTCCCACATGAAAAAAATAAAGCTGTTCATGGTTGATGATCATCCAATGGTTATTGAAGGAATGTCCTCCATGATTCGAAAGGAACCATCCATTGAGTTGATGGGATATGCAACAACAGCCGCATCATGCCTGGGCTTTCTACTTGAGAATACACCGGACGTTTTATTATTGGATATTAATCTTCCAGACCAAAGCGGCATTGAGTTATGTGGTGAGGTTAAGAAGCACAAACCTGAAATAAATATTTTAGCCATTAGCAGTCTCAATCAAGGCAGTTATGTAAAACAGATGATGGAGCATGGAGCATCTGGCTATATTTTTAAAAATGTTTCGAATGAAGAATTTCTTCAAGCGGTCACCAAAGTTGCTAATGGTGAAATCTATTTGAATTATGAAGCGAGTTATGCGATGCGTCAGGAGAAACAACGCGCTGACAGCTTACCCGTTTTAACCAAACGTGAAAAAGAAGTGCTTCAACTCATCGCAGAGGGATTAACCAATCCTCAGATTGCAGAAAAATTATTTGTAAGTCAATCCACCATTGACAGTCATCGTAAAAGTCTCATGCAAAAGTTACAAGTCAAAAACATAACAGCCCTACTCAAGCTATCCTTGGAAAATGGATTAGTGACGTTGTGATTTAGTAAGAATTACTTTGGGCTTTCAGGCTTTTTCATGGCAACCGATGCGATCATCACAATCACAAGAATGAAAGCAATTACGATCAAAGATAAATCAACAGGGATTTTGTAGAAATCCACAATACACATTTTAATGCCCACAAAAATTAAAATAGCTGAGAGTCCATACTTAAGATATTGAAAATATTTTTCTGCTCCGGCCAAGGCAAAATACAACGAGCGAAGCCCGAGAATGGCAAATACGTTTGAGGTATAAACTATAAATGAATCATCTGAGATGGCCAGGATGGCGGGAATTGAATCCACTGCAAAAATTAAATCGGTTGCTTCAATGAGAATCACCACAAGAAATAACGGAGTTGCCCAGAGTTTGCTTTCAACCCTTACGAAGAATTTATCGCCCTCAAATTTCTCGGTAAAGGGAAATATTTTTCGGGCTAACTTAACCAAAGGATTCTTCTCTGGTTCTAATTTTATTTCGCCTGCAGTAAACATCCGAATGCCGGTAACTACAAGAAATCCACCAAAAATATAGATGAGCCAATGAAATTTATGGATTAACTCAATGCCTGTTAAAATAAAACCAACGCGCATAACTAACGCTCCTAATATGCCCCAAAACAGAACCTTATGTTGATACAAAGCGGGTACTTTGAAATAAGAAAAAATCATAATCATGACAAAAATATTGTCAATGCTTAACGATTTTTCAATAACGTAACCAGTAAAGAATTCAACGGCTGTTTCCTTATCGAAATAATAATAAATAAAAAGATTGAAGAGCATGGCCAACGTTATCCATATTCCTGTCCAGATGAGAGCTTCCCGCACGCCCACGGTATGGGCCTTTCTATGGAATACGCCAAGGTCTAACGCCAGCATGGCCAGCACGAACAAATTAAATGCAGTCCATAAAATAAAAGATTCGCTCATGTGCCTAAGATAGCTTGTAAAAAGAAGATTACCCAATAAAGAAGTATGATAGAGATTATGATGTAGTTAGACCGCGCAGACTTCTTAATGTTCATAATCCGTATTAGATATTTTTACTTCTTCCATTAAATTATTTTCGATAAACAGGAGGGATTTAATGTATCGACCGCCCTCATCATAAACTTTAAAATAGCCCTCACGATTTCCCATTACATAGGCTCCTTCGCTCATTGGGTTTCCATTGGGGTGATAGGTTGCAAATCGTCCATGCATTACACCGCTTTCATAGTTCTCCTCCAGCATTAGTTCGCCCGTGTCGTAATATTCCTTCCAATGGCCATGTTTGGAACCTTGTTGATAATGCCCTACGGAAATTAACACCGCATGCTTATTGAATTCTTTCCACTTGCCTTCCTTGGGAGAAGTTTTTTCGATACCAAATAGTTTTTCAAACATAGCGCCTCTTGTTATCCATTATTATTCATATTCTTTACAATGCCAAACTCCTACATCTCTTCCGGGCAATTGGCAGATTTTTGCATTACGGCACGTGCTGCAAAGCCCACTTGGCTTCGTAAGCATTGCCATGCCGTTTACCGAATGTGAGGGTTCATATTGCTCACACTGAATGATTATTTTATCAGTCGTTTTGCGATAGGTACATCGGTTTGCCAGGTCACAGTTTCTGCAGAGCCCATGTAATGTGTCGCGCAATTCATTTTTAACAAATGTTTCCGCTTGCAGAAGATGACTCATGTAAAGGAGTATCCAAAACACGTACCATTAAAAAACTTCGAATGAAGGATTGTTGAGCTGTTTCTTTTAGGATGTGGTGATGAGATATTAATCACTGGTACTTTTTGTACCAGTTCAGGTTGCGCTGTATTTCTTCAATTTATCGCGCAGCGTCTTCCGGTCTATACCTAAAACTAAAGCGGTTTGAGAAATATTATTCGTATTGGCAGCCAGAGCGTCCAGAATATATTCTCGTTCTACATCTTCAAGCTTACGATCAAGTCCCTTTGATTGTTTGCCGGAAAAGCGAAGAAGATCGGGTAGATCGAATATGTCGATGGTGGTATCTTCGGCCATGATAACCAGCCTGTGAATCATATTCTGAAGTTCGCGCACATTGCCAGGCCATGAATATTCTTTCAAGGCACTTAATGCTTTGGTTGTAAATTTCATTGACGATTTCCCCAGCTCTTTCACATACTTCTCCAGAAAAAAATAAATCAACTTCAGTATATCGTCTCCGCGTTCTCGCAAGGGAGGTAAATCAATGGTAATAATGTTTAAACGATAATACAGGTCTTCTCTGAATAAACCTTTTTTTACTAATTGCATTAGATCCACGTTGGTAGCGGCTACTACGCGCACGTTTACCTTAAACGTTTTTTTTGATCCCACCATGTAAAACTCCTTCTCTTGAAGTACGCGCAGCAATTTTGCCTGCATGGCCAAACTTGTATTGCTGATTTCATCTAGAAAAATAGTTCCGCCATCAGCGGTTTGAAAAAAACCTGCGCGTGTTTCGGTAGCTCCAGTAAAGGCTCCTCGCACGTGGCCAAACAATTCACTTTCTAATAATGCATCCGGTATGCCGCCACAGTTTACGGGTACAAAAGGTGCTGCTGTAGAAGACGCTCCGTAATGCAACGCCCGGGCTACTAATTCTTTGCCAGTTCCACTTTCACCATAAATCAGCACGGTGGCGTTGGTTGTTTTTGCCTTATTAATAATATTAAAAACCTTTTTCATTCCGTCAGAGTCACCTATAATTCCATAGGTCTGAAGTGATGGTAGGCCGGTTTCAATTTTATTTTTCTTTGCCTTGGTTAACACGCGCCCAACGGCCTCAAACAATTCCTCGTCTGTAAAAGATTTAACTAAATATTCTTCTGCACCAATCTTAATGGATTCAACGGCACCTTGTATGGAGGGGAACCCAGTAATAACAAGAATTCCAATGCCTTTATAATTTTCATAAGCGTGACGCACCAAGGCAATACCATTTTCCCCAGGCATTTTCAAATCGGTAATAAGAAGATCAATACTTACAGAGGCTAATAGTTTTATAGCCGATTGAACATTATTTGCCGTATAGATCTGATATCCTTTTGACTCCAGGTTACGCTTAATGAGTTCGACACTTTCGGGCGAATCATCTACAACCAGTACACGAACATGAGCAACTTGCTTCTTGGTCATATTTTTATTTTTTCTGTTTCAAAGGTAAAATGATTTCAAATTTTGAACCCTTTCCAAGGGCGCTGGTTACGGTTATCTTTCCCTGATGCTCTTCTATTATACCTTGCACAACCGAAAGCCCCAGGCCTGTGCCCTGCCCAATGGGTTTTGTGGTATAAAAGGGTTCAAATATTTTTCGTTTCACTTCATTAGACATTCCAATTCCGGTATCGGTTACGATCAAACTCACATCGTTTTTCCTCCGCTTGGTGGACACGGTTATCTTGCCGCCTTTAAGCAGCGCATGTATCGCATTGGTAATTAAATTAACCAACACCTGACTCATTTGAACAGCATCAGCTTGAATAGAGGGCAACCGTGGGTCAAGCTTTTGAATGATGTTAACCTCACGGGCTTGAAAACGAACATCAATAAAATACAAGATGTTTGAAACCGTGGTGTTAAGATTTACAAGGCTTATCTGTGAAGGCATTTGCCTTGAGAAAATCATTAGTTTCTTAATAATCTCCCGCGTGTAAAGCGAAGCTTTAATGATTTTGTCAATATCAATATCCTGCTGTTCGTTTAGCCCGGCATTTTTTTTGATCAATTGTGCAAACCCAAGAATTCTACCCAGCGGTTCATTTAGCTCGTGGGCTATGCCTGCCGATAATTCGCCCACAAAGGCTAATCGTTCAGAATGCTGAAGTTGTATTTCTAAAAGTTTACTGTTCTCTTCGGCTCTTGCACGTTTAATAAATAACGATAGCTCTCTGGCCACCATTTTAATTAATTTCTTTTCTTCTACCAGAAATAAATTTTTAGAGGCTACTGTTGCAGAAGGCCGATAGCCAACTTTAAGCGTGCCGTATTTATTTTTACCATGGCTAATATTAGCCGAGATGTGATGCTTACATCGTTTAAATTCGTTTGTTGCATAACTTGTTTTACCTTCTGTAATACAAACCTCAGCCAACGCGGGAAACTGCATAGCCTTAGGAAGTATGCTTAGTGCCTTAGTCATTAAAATGCCAATACTGGTATCTTTGTTCTGTGCAATCTTTGAAATGTCGTAAAGACATTTTAATTCTTTTACTCTTTCTTTAAGTTTTAGAGCAGGGGCATTCATACACGGGAGTCTATTACTCAAAGATAGGAACTATAAACCGTTCTAAACGGTTCAAATTTTATCTGATACTCGTAAGTGAGGAAATTCTACCCAACGGGTAATTTTGACTCATCCATAACCCACCTATTGGTCGTTAAATTCAAGCCGAACAGGTAATTATTTCTCTGGCACGGATACTGCCATGTCAAAAAGCTAAATTCAATATGTTATGATTATTACTGTAAATGACTATCAACGACTAACCGGCTTTGTGGAATTCGCCTCGTTAAGAACGAAAATGCCTGAAATCGTTACGTTGTTTAATAGAGAACTAAAAGGAGCAAAGATTCTTGCGCAAGAGAAAGTATCAGAAAATGTGATTACCATGAACTCAAGAGTTCTTTTAAAAAATCTTGCGACAGATTCAAATGCAGAGCTAACACTTACCTATCCGCAAGATGCCGAACCGAGCCAGCGTAAGGTTTCTGTATTTTCTTCTATTGGTATTGCTTTATTAGGCAAACAAGTGGGCGATGTAACCTCGTGGAAAACACCCAAGGGAAAGGGAAGTTTTGAAATTCTAAAAGTCACCTATCAGCCAGAAGCGGTTGGCGACTACTCATTGTGAAATTTTTTATTGTAATCAGTTCGTCTGCACGGGCAGGTAGATTTATCAGGAGTGTAAAATCTTTTGTTACAAATAATTTATTTTGTCATGAAAAAACCGATCAAAACCAGCATGCTTGAATACAGCAAAATTATTATGAAAAAAATGAGTTTTGACAAGCGGCTGTTCAGGAAGGAATATAAAAAGACGTTCAATTATTTAACACGCACAGAGCAGCAGAGCCTGAAGGAATGGCTTCAGAATGGATAAGTGTTTTAGTTTATCTATTGATCAATGAAAATAGATGTGCGATAAATTTTAAGATCACATCAAATAAACTGAAACGAAAAACGCCCCGATAAAATTGGGGCGTTTTTCTTTTCTTAACTAGTTCGAGCTAACCTCAAATGCATAAGTTTGAACGGTGGCAAATCGCAAGTATGCTGAAGGCTTTCCTGATCAATCAGCTCATTTTGCTTTTTCAGCTACCGGTGCACTAATCACATTCAGATACCGACCCATCCAATACGGTAATAACCAGATATCACCGGCACTGTACTCAGATGAGCCTCCGTCTCCGCCATCTAATTCAAAACGATTTGCATTGTGGCGGTTAATTGGTAATTCATCCGGTGGCAATACGGCTTGCGTAGTTTGCCTTCTGAAATTTGGCTCTATCAGATTAATATCCTTGCGGGTACTATTTGTTACGCGCCAATGGATAAGGTCAAGCGGATATTCCTTCAAATACCAAATGGTTTCGTTCAAATCAAATTCATTCGTTCCGGTTAATGCTGCAAAAATATTCCATGCACCTTCTTTTTCAGGACGCTCGGCTTGCCAATGGTCAAGGATTGCTTCTTTATATCGCGCCTTTAGCGTGTCGTTAAAAGCATACCGATATAAACCCCAGTAGCCAACAAAATACATTTCATCATCCGAATGATTCCAATATTCTGATAAGTCTTTACTCAACGCATCAGCATCTTCTGGTGCTCTGCCAATTTCTTTAATAGGCTTCATTAAATTTTTGAAATACCCATGCTTGGTCATCAGTTCAAACGCCTTTTCTTTATAAACTTCCTTCTTAGTAAAATGATAAGCCGTTTGTAGCATGGCAGTAATGTTGGAGGCATTCAGTTTGCGATCGCCCACAATTTCCGGGCGGGCATTCACGTATTCCGGATTCCACTTGCCCCACAACGTAGGTTTGCCATTCCAATCAACTAAATACAGATCATGATCGATAACATGCTGCATGAGCGAGTCTATTAGTGTGATAGCGCGGGTCTTTAAATCCTGATCGTCTACTAATTCGGCAATGGCACCAAAGGCAAAGACATGCCCAATCACTTCGTCACTGCTGGTTGTAGATTTCCAATCCCACTCTTCATCATCGGCTCTTCGCCAGGCGGCATCTTCATACTTGTACCCTCTTCGTTCAAAGGAACGGGAAGGAAAGCCTTTTACTTTGTTGATGGTATAAAGGCGTTCCATAGCCTCCATGCCTTCTCGAATATTGCTTAACGCATCTTCTGATTTTGTAGCCGCATAGCGAAACGCTTCGGCACCTAAATACATGGTAGTCCATAACCCATCATTATCAGAATCTTCCAATGAACCAGTTGCCAGACTTCCATCTTGCATGAACCCTAATGTTGCATTAAAGCCATGCCGAATGTGGCGTAACCTTACCTGTTCTTCAAAATACAGTGCCTTACTTTCCAGCGTCATTTCTTTAAATACAATCTGCCCCAAGCCTTTATCACAAAGAATCAAAACAGAATTGTTAGGCCCTTGCTGTATCTCAACAACGTAATCCGATGGCAACCAACGCTTAGAAGCATAGTAATTAAAAGTGCCATCAGCGTTTATGTTGAAAGCGCCTTTTGTTGTGCCAAACCAAAGCTTGCCACCAAGTTCTTGTATGGTAGTAATTTCTGTCCATGGCAATTTTTTAAAGGTCTCACCCTTTTGTTGCTTGGTGTTAGCGTCAACTATGTTGTATCCATCGTTGGTTCCTACCACCAGTTCTTTGTCTTGATTGGCGAGTGTTAAACAGGTAAACCCATTTCCACTTAGTGCTGCAGTTAGCGATTGATCTTTTACAGATACGAAATGAATTGTATTCTCGCTTAGCACCCAGAAACCAGTTCTTGTTTTATCATAGACCAGATCAAGCACTGGCTTATCCGATTTACCTTGCCAGATTATTTTGCCTGCACTTAGTAATTGAAGGGCGGATCCATCTGAAATCAGAAAGGAAAAATCATCACCACCTTCTATAAGGAAAGCATTAGGTAAGGTGTGCTTTAAATAAACATTGCCGGCCCAGGCATTACTTAGTACCGCCTTATCATCCACATAAACGAACTGATCTCTATAAAGAGTGAGGCCTTGAATTTTTTTATCAGCAATGGGACGGTAAACTTTGTCTGAAACTAAAGTACCTGGATAAAGAAATTCTCCGGCAAAGGTTTTCAGCAATCCTTCCGATGAAAGGATCTTAATCACGTTATTCCGATCAGCGGCTATCTTCTTAAGAATTATTTTATTATCGG
>Ga0209480_10000127_pt1 | contig 70484 bp, 62 predicted proteins | sample JI61114C2DNA_FD_187501 | JGI IMG/M metagenome (GOLD analysis project Ga0209480, IMG submission 187501) | Wastewater effluent complex algal communities from Wisconsin, to seasonally profile nutrient transformation and Carbon sequestration -... | ecosystem: Engineered > WWTP > Effluent > Algae...
GTTTATCTTCGTGAACACTGGATATGCAAAAAATCAGGTTCTCTGTGGTCGCCTTCTTACTTTGCTGGGAGTGTCGGCGGCGCGCCTCTATCAGTCCTTAAACAATATATTGAGCAACAGGATAGACCCCTTTAATCGGCGTTCCGCCGATAGCCTTATATCCCCTACCTCAAGGAAGGGGATATAAGGCTTCTTTGGTAATGAACGGCGAACTACAATCAGGTATCCCATTTCAAAAGTGCAACGTATGCAAAACCCGTCCTACCAGTTCCAAACCCCAACCCAGTTAACCAGCAAACTGGCAACCCATCCAGCAAAAGCTCCGCGCCGAATGGACGTATGACAGCAACGCCATCGAAGGCAGCACCCTGACGCTAGGCGAAACCATTTTCTTTTTGCAGGAAGGGCTGACGGTAGAGGGCAAACCATTCAAGGATTTTCTCGATGCCCGCAACCACGCCGAAGCCATCGACCTGCTGTTTGATGTGGTAGCACAAAAACGCGCCATCAGCGAAGGACTGATCAAGGAACTCAATGCCCTCTTGCTGGCTGGCGTGCAATCTACCCCTGCACTGAATGCACAAGGGCAGCGGGTACAAAAGCCCGCCACACCAGGGCAATACAAATCGCAGCCGAATCATGTGTTGCAACAGGATGGTTCAATCCACCATTACATTGAACCGTTACAAGTCCCGCTGGAAATGCAGCAACTATGCAACTGGGTGAATGCAAATCTGAACCAGCTTCACGCGGTCATGGTAGCGGGGATTGCTTATTACAACATGGTACGAATTCACCCCTTCGACGACAACGGGCGTGGGACACGGATATTGATGAACCTGATCCTGCTTGATACAAGGCTACACCCCCGTGATTGTGCGCAACACCAAACGACGGATTTACCTACAAAGCAGCAGATAGAGGGGATATGGAGCTATTTCTAGATTTTATCGCTGATTCCATGTCAGACACGCAGTCGGTGATTTTGGATGAACTGCGGTGAAGCCGTTTCCGCTGAGCTACCCCTGCTATCCTCTACCAGAGAGTGGCTCAGGGCAGTGGGCGATGGCAACACGCTCTAGCGCCCCTACTTCAGGCCGCCTGATAAACCGTTTTGGAATGCACCCGTATTAGCAGTCAGCAAACGATCTGCTGGAAGTTGACTAAGCACCGTCTGCACGCGCTCATTCACCGAACCCGACACCAGCCGATAAGGAATCTGCTGCTCCTGCAAATGCTGCAAAATAAACGCCTGAAACTCCTGCTGATTGGTTTCACCTGAGCGCTCCCAAGTATCTGCGTAAGGGAAATCAATATCACAAACCCAAACTTGCGCATAACGCGCCCAGCATTGCTCAGCAAGCTGAGTCAATTCAGGCAAAGCCGAGCCGTGATAATAATGCGCAAAATGCCAAGTGGTGAACGCATTGGTATCGCAGATTAAATAGCGCTGCGCTGTTAAAGCTGCTGCATCCTCCAGTTCGATATGTGTTTGCGCAATCAGTACTAATTCTGCTGGCTCTAAGCGGCGGTTAGTTTGGTGCTGCTCCCAATAGGTGCGTCCATATTCAGCTGCCCATGCAGTCTTTAAGGCTTGCGCCAATGCAGTTGCCAAGGTTGTTTTGCCCGCCGACGGTGCACCGAGTAGCACAATTTTTTGGACTAAACTGCGATACACCACAGGCGCTAGATACTGCTGCGCCAAACTCCAATCGTGGCGAATCCGGGTAGCGCTAATTGGCACTGCTTGCCTTAGCCTATCAATGCGAACATCCATTGCTCCCAAAGCTTGGCTCACATGCTCACCATAAGGCTCACTGCTAAAGAAATGCGTGACTTTGCGCCCTGCCAGAATTTTGAGGATGTATTCCTCTTGCGCCCGCATGATGGCTGGTGTGTAACCTGTTTCCTTCGGGCCATCGGGTGCTGGCAAAACCTCAACACTAGGATAAAGAGTTTGCAACCACTGCACACGCTCCGCCAAACTTACCAAAGGCAGTTCGTCGCAAGTATAAATCATCACAATTAAGTGATCGACCTGTGCCAGAGCAGTTTCAATCATGAGTTGATGCCCACGATGCAGGGGAGCAAATTTACCTAGACTCAGGCCGATTTTATCCATAGCTAGGCTCGGCTTTTACTGGAGTTTGCGCGTGATAGCGCTTCCACCAGCTATATTGGCCGATGCTAGCCATCACAAAGAAGCAGGTGTACAAGACGGTGGTGGGATACAAACCCTTTTGGTAATAGACCCAAATCGCTACCGCATCGACTGCAATCCAAAACGACCAGTTAAACAGCTTTCTGCGTGTCAGTAACCATTGCGCGACTAAGCTAGTGCTGGCTACCAATTAATCTGCATAAGGCAAGCTGGCATCGGTATGCGTCAATAACCAACCCATTACAAAAGCCCCAACTAAGGCGGTCAAAATCCATAAGCCGTACTGCCAACCGACGCCTAGTTCGACCACCAATTCTGCTTGCTGGTCTTGATATTGCAACCAAGCCCACCAGCCATAAATTTGCAGAAAAATATAAATAACATTCAAGCCCATATCGGAATACAGCTTGGCCTGCCAGAAAATATACACATACAAAATGACTTGAAACAAACCCACTGGCCACGCCCAAATACTGCGGCGAATATACAAGGCGACACAAATAAACCCCGCAATCGTCCCCAGCCATTCAATCGGCGCTGCACCCGCAAAACCTGTTAGCCACTCAGTTAAATCCATGTTTATTCTACCTATTAACGCCAAACATGAGTTACACCCTTGTTTATGTCTTATCGTCACTTTATATTTTATACATAGTGTCTTATAGCCTCTATTCTGTCAATCATTAAGTGTCTTAAAGACAATACAAAGATTGAAACCGCCGACCAACTGCATTAAGGTGCTAAAATCACTCTCAATTTTGTGCATCACCATGACCCAATTCGATGACGAAGCTAGCTTTTTAGCCCAGTATAATGCCCGTGATTTTGTAGCCCCTTTAATGACGGTTGACCCTGTGCTTTTCACTTATCACGAAGCAAGCTTGAAAGTCTTATTGGTGGAGCGCTCAAATCACCCGGAACGCCGCTTGTGGGGCTTGCCGGGTGGCTTTGTAGATATGGTCAGTGATCAAAGCTTGGAAGATACCGCGCGGCGCAAACTGCAAGAAAAGACTGGCATTAACGCGCCCTATTTGGAACAGCTCTACACTTTCGGCTCAGCTACACGCGACAAACGCGGCTGGTCAGTCACCGTGGCTTATACCGCACTGATGGCTTATCAAGAATGCGCCGCGCATATTGAAACCGTCCGCGATGCCAAATGGTGGGAATTTGAGGCTTTAAATGACATGACTTTGGCTTTCGATCACCGCGAGATTATTCAAACCGCCCGCGAACGCTTACGCCAAAAAGCACTGTATTCGATAGTTCCAGCTTATGCTCTACCCGAAAAATTCACCCTGCCGGAATTGCAGCATTTGCACGAAGTGTTATTGGGCAAAGCCCTGCAAAAGAAATCATTTCGGCGACGGATTGAAGAGGCAGCATTATTGATCGCTACCGGGGAAAAGCGTTCGGATGGGAATGGGCGGCCTGCGGTGTTGTATCGGATGAAAGAAGATGCGGGGAGGCATATGTTTGTGCGGAATTTGGAGGAGTGAACTCTCGCATTAAGGCTAACGGAAGCAGCTCAGTTGGTCAAAGAAATGGAGTTTCATTGCGGGATAGCGAACTAAACAAACTGCAGATTCAGGCAACCTCCAAGCCTTCATAAATCACAGCCACACTCAGCACCATTGCTGGACAAGGCAAACTCAACTCCGCCTCTAACTCATTAAACTGCTGCAACTCCCAAGAGCCATCACTAGCCCGAGTGAGCATATCAACCTGCACCTTGTCCTGAGCCACAATCAAATAAACCAGCACAGAAGGAATCGCCTGATAAGCCAAAGACTTTTCTAAATAATCTTTGCGCAAGGTGGAATCAGAACTGACTTCAACAATAAGACAAGGCTTTTCAAGAATATAGTCACTGGCTTCATCCGCTTCACAGCCGACCACTACATCAGGGTAGTAATAACACTGATACTTTTCTGAGCGCACTTTCATATCACTGATATAAGCGGTGCAAGGGGAAAGATTAGCCATCAATGCCCGATACATATTCCTAGCAACTCGATTATGCTGCTTGCTCGCCCCTGCCATTAAATACACTCGCCCTTTCACATACTCATGGCGCTCAGTAGCTTGCTGCTCACCTGTTAAATAATCTGCTTCGCCTATAAATTGAGATGTTAAAAGTAGTGCAGTGCTCATTATTTATCCCAAATAAATTCAACGCTCTAGCTTAGCTATTAGCATAGCTAAGTCTAGGTAAATGTCTTAGGCGAAAGTATCGCAAGCGCTTTCGCCCAAGCCTTTTATGCGCTACGTGAGGCCGAATAATTTACTCAACCACCACCTTAGCCGAAGCACTACGCCCAAAGGTTTCAGGATGATACATCTCCTCGGCTTTGGCAGGCGGTGCGATGAAAGTCCCCGGTGTCGTGGCTCTGGCTACATAGCTATAGTTATAAACGCCACCCGGCAAGAATGAGCTGAAAGCTTCTGCACGTTCATCGCGTAGGTTTTGGTGCTCATACCAAGTCCGCACCCACGAAAACATCAGCGGTTCAGGCTCATTATTACCAGGGTCTTGGGCACTGACCGCTAGTGCGGGGTTCAACGCCTCAAAACCCGCAGGCAGCGCATCCACCAACGCCACATGATGACGTTCGGCAGGCGCGAGCATCGTTAAATTCACTTCAACGCGCGCACCCGCTTTCACTTGCCAGCTACCATCTGCGCGCTGTTTCACATCGTCTGCATTATCCAAGCCACGATAAGAGCGCGTCACGTTAAAACCCTGCTCCATCGCTGCCAAATCCAAGCTTTCCGGCGCATATTTCAGGCCAATCCGATAATACAAACGTCCGGGGCCTTGCTTATCCAAGACCAAATCACGGCGCTGTTCGCCTTTTAATAACCAAGCCATCGGAATATCGGTTTCAACACTATCCATCGAGCGCCCTTTAAAACTGTGCTCACCTGCGAAATCATTACCTAACCAAGCTTTAGCGACAAAATCGGGGGTTTGTGCTTCGTATTGCTGGAAGTATTTATCCAAGCCTAACAGAATAAACGCATTCGCCTGAGTCGTTCCCCAATGCCCATGAGTACGCTCAGTTTGGATACCCTTCACCAACTTTGGAATCAAATCAGACTTAGGTTGCGCCTTGATTAGGGCCTCCAGAACAATCCCATTAGCGGTACGCTCAGAATGCATCACCCAATAATCGCCTGCCCCCAGATCACTGCGCAGAGTTGCGCCTGCGGCTGTTTCTTGAGTGCGATTCATTAACTCACGCAGCAGCTCTTCACGGGCTTTAGCGCTAGCAGGATGGCTAGCTAACACATTCAACAACCAACCCAAGGCTTCCGTTGATAATTTAGTAAGGCCACCTACTTGTTTGATTAAAGCCTGCGCCTTAGCAGGATCTTCATCGCCCACCAACTGCCGTACATACAAGCTATAAGCCTGAATATAGCGACGCACTTCCGGCGAATAGTCTTTAGTGAAATGCTGCTCGATAGTTTTTAAATAATTAAGACTTTGTTCGAGCATATAAACATCGACCTTATAGCCTTTTTCCTTAGCACGAATCAGCGCATGCGTCACATGCACATTCGCATACGGCCAATCTTGCGAACCGCTGCCCCATAAACTAAAACCACCTTCGCCGGTTTGACGCTTAGCTAAGCTCTCCAAATCGCGCTGCATGCTTTGCTCTATCGCTTCAGGGCTAGGCAGGTCTTTCGTTTTAAACGCTTGCAAGACATCCTTCAAGGCAGCGGTACTTAACATGCGTGAAGCAATTTGCTCGCTGCAACTATAAGGATAATTTTGCAGATAAATAAAGGCATCACTCAAAGACTGTAAAGCGGTTGAGCTAGTGGTGATTTTCAACTCGCCAAACTGTGGCAATACTTGTTTCGGTGTTTCAACCACCTGACTGATTGCACCTTGATCGACCACGCCATGAGTGGCAAATGCTTCGCTAGTCGCAGGTGTCCACACTGGCAAAGAACCTATCGCAGCATCATTCAGTGTGCTAGTCGCGGCGGCAATTTGATAATCCACCTGCCCCACATTGATGGTTTTGGCAGGGAAACGCACCTCGACCCGATCATTCGCCGGAACTTCCACCGTATAGCCTTTAGCCGCCGTTAGCTCTAAATTGTTGGCATCCAAAGCGACTTGTACGGTTAAAGGCTGATCTGATTGATTCTGCAAGATCACTGGCAATTCGAAGCTATCGCCAAAGTTCAAGAACCTTGGCGCACTGGGGCGCACCATCAATTCTTTGCGTGCCGTTAAATGCGATTCGCCTTTACCGTAATGAGTCGTATCTTTAGCAGCGACCGCCATAATCCGATAGCGAGTTAGATTATCTGGCAGTTTAATCGTCGTGCTCACTTGGCCTTGAGTATCGGTGACGAGATTCGGTACGAAGGCAGCCAGAGGATTAAAGTTGGTGCGCGCAACCATCGCTGGAGCTGCAGAGCCTGCACTACCTGTAGACTTTTCAGCATCTGCAGCAGCATATCTCATCATACGCATGACACCTTTATTTTCTCCGCCATTGCCTGTCGCAGCAGAAGCCATTACTGCGGCCATAGGCGCAGCGGCTTGCTCCAACATCGCCCCACCATTTGTAGCCTCCATGTCTGGAATCACGGGCAGCAAAATCGAAGAGCGGAAATACTGCGCCATCATCAAAGGCGCACTCTCTGGGTAGAACGCATTCATTGGGTCAGCTAATTGATAATTACCCGCTGCCAAAATCGCCTCATCCGCCACGATTAAAGCTACTTCAGCATTAGCAACTGGCTGGCCTTGATCATCTTGGATTTGCACGCTGATGGAGGTTTCTTCCGCTGGTGCTAAAGCTTGTTTTTGCGGCTGAACTTTCACTGCTAAATTACGTTCAGCACTAGCAATTTTCAGGGATAATTCAGCACTCGCCATCGTAGGCCGTGGTGGCAAATTAGCCACCTGTCCATCAGCCGTTTGGCGAGCATTTTGCCCGAGCAAATTGACGGTCAAGTTGACATTCGGCAACCACTCTGGCTTTAAAGCTAGCGTTAAAGTATGGCTATTCCCTTGCATCGTGAAGCGCTGTTCAGTGACTAAGCCATTGTGACTGACTAGTAACAGGCCTTCAGCATCTTTAAACGGCGCTTGAATTAATAATTTAGCGGTTTCATTCGGCGCATAACTATCCTTATCAGGAATAATGCGGGCGCTTTCCATTTCAACATTATTCGCCGCCGGTTGAGCTTCGGTATCGCCACTCACCCAGCGCGTAATACGGCTGGCATTACGTCGCCCTTCACTATCCATCGTGGTGGCGGTGATTCGATATTGACCCGCCTTGTCCGTCTTAAACTCGCATTTCGCTAGGCCTTGTGCATCGGTTTGCACAGTGCAGCGCTGTACCTCTTTAAGCTTGTTAGTGCCATCCTTGGTGGAATAATCCGGTATCCCAGCCTCTACAATGACAGGGCTATTAGCGAGCACTTTGCCATCAATATCCACGGTCAACACATCCAATTTTAAGGGCTGGTTTTGCTCAACAAAATAGCTATCGGTTTTCAAGCCCACATAGCTATTCGCAGGGTGAATAATGAAATGACTGCTACTCGTCCACGCTTGGCGGTTCACATCGGTCACGCTCGCTTCCGTACGTACTGAAACGGGCAAGGGGTAGTTCGTATTATTCGGCTGAATCAATAAGGCATGCTTACCTTCAGAGTTGGTTTTGCCCGAGAAATTAGCCCAAACATTCTCTTGCGGGCGAATCACATCCCAATGCCACCAAATCGGATTGCTGAAACCGAATGACCAATCCGTTTGATTAGGCGGTGTATACGCCTCTTGGCTCGCCACCAATTGCCATGCCACTGGAGCAGCCACTAAGCCGCCACCTGCATAATAATTCGCATGGGCACTCACCGGAATAGCTTGCTTAACCAAATAAGGCGCAGCCTTAATTAGCTCGGTTTTTACCTCAAACTCCGGCGTGCGGAACTCTTGAATTTCAAAACCATGCGTATACGCAAGCTCCGATTCTGTAGCATTGGGCTTTTTGAAAACCACTTGAGCAGGCCCTAAATTCGGTGTATCAGGCAGTTTAAAGTTAAGATCAAAACCACCTAAACCACTCAGCTTGGTTGCGCCTTCGGCAATCTTATTACCCGCAGCATCTATTACCTCATAGTTCAAGGCGGCTAAATCCTTGGGTAACTCTAACGCAGCCGCAGGCTTACCTGCGCGCTCGCGCACCCAGCCTTTGAGATGAACTTCTTCATTCGGACGATATAAATGGCGATCATCGAACACATACCACAGTTTCTGATCGGCTTGCTCGCGGGTTCTCCATGTATCGGAAAACCACATCTGCAAAGCTTCCGGCAGGATGGCTGTATCGTCACCCTGCTTGGCTTCTAACCAACGAATCGTGGGCTCTTGTTCAAGCACTACATTAGGCTGATTGGGGTTAGGCGCTTTTTCAAGATAAGCTAACGATGCTAAACCCTGCGCATCAGTTGTTTGTGTTTGCGTGGTTGGGCTAGTTGAGCTATGTAAACTGAGCGCTAAATTGCTCACTGGCTTCGCAGTTAGCAAATCCCCACCCCAAGCGAGGATTTTGTCTGGATAAGAATAAGCATCCAAGCTTAAGCGCGTGCCTTGCACCCAGATTAATTGCGGTTGCAGCGGTGAATCATTGTTGGTGGGTTTAACAGTCGCTTCACCTGCTTCTACCCATAACAACAAATGCCCCAGTTTACCCTCTTTCAACCACTGCCCCAAAGCAATCGGGGTGGTGATCAACGTATCGGTTTGATCCTTGATAGTGAGCGTTTGTTTGCTCAGCAATTTTCCGGGGAGTTGTAGCGGCTTTTTAGGGTCATAGCGTTCTTGCCGCAGTTTCTGGATAGCTTGATAAAAAGCAGGCCAATCACTCGGTGCAACTTGCTGAATGGTCAGCTTAGCATTACGCAAATTAGTGCTATACAAAGGCAATTCAGCGGGCATCGAAGGATCCAGCGTTGCCAGTATTTTATCGGTCAGCGCGAGATTAGCCGGGCTTTTATCCACCTTAAAACTAAAACTAGATTTGCCGGTTAAGGCTTGACCGTATTGGTCTTTCAACTCAGGTGAAAGCGTTACAGTATAAGTAGTATTCGCCTGCCAACGTGCACTCAAATAGATGCGATCACCGCCATTATTCCGCTCCACCTTCTTTAGCTCTGGGCTAATCGTAATCAGCTTTTCAAGGTCTTGATCAGGCGCTAAGGGATTATTGAAGACTAGCTCAGCCCCATCATAACGTGTGCAACGCCCGTAACCGCAGCGACTCTCGGTCATAGTTAAGGGCGCATAAGTGCTGAAACTATAGAGGTTTTGGGCAGGTGTTTCCCGTGGGCCTTCAGCAGAAGGCGCTTTGGCGCTTAAGTTTACAGTGACTTTAGTTTTAGTCGTTAAAGCTTGCTCTAATTTCAAAACTATTGCGTGGCCTTGGGGCGCTTGTTTGGCTAGCTCAGCAACTTCTTTATCGGCTTTGATTTCATCTTCAGTGGCTAAGCGGGCTGTTAGCTTTTGACCATTCGCAGTGATTTGCATAAACGGCAATACTTTATCCGGCTCAATCCGTTGATTAAACGCTAAAAACAGCAGCGGCGTTAAGGCTACACTTTCGCCACTCGGATAACTATTTGCTAATTTGAGCGTGGGGGTTTTAAAGCTCCATTGCACAGGTTTAGCTAACAGGCTGCCATCGGCTGCTTTAGTCGTTGCAGGCACCTCTAGCTTGTATTCCGTTGCCATAGGCAAACGTTCATTATTTTTTTGCTCGAAGACCAGGGTTTGCGTCCCGAGCCAACGCCAGTTGCCTTCAAGAGCCGGTGTCATCGTAACAGGCACTGACTCTGCTAGCGTTTGACCTTGGGTAGAGATGGCAACCATCGGGCGGTCAAACGAAATACTAATTTGCTGTGCAAACTCGACCTCGCCTTGCGGCGCAAAACGCGTGATATTCACGGCGCCTGTATTTGTTACTGCTGGTGCTATTTGCGTCGTAGCGGGTGGTGGAAAAGGCTGCTGGAGAGTATTAGTGGTTTTGGGTGGCGGCTCACTACCGGGGCGAATGGCAAAATCTTCAGTTTCAGCGGGCTTAGGTAAAGGCAGCAAACGCTTCAAGAGCGCTGTAGCCTCGGCATCACTTAAGGCTTTCGGTTGCGCTACTAATACCGTTGCATCCACTGCTTTCGGCGTACTGGTATCCTCGGTTAAGCGTGCAGGAAACTCAGTGAGTTTAAGATCATCTTCGATGGGCGTTAATTCTGCCGCAGATACAGAGGTGATATTCATCAGAATACAGGTCGCTACCAAGTTGATTTTGTTCAGCAAGGACATGAATCAATCTGCCTTTAATATTATTTATTGAAATAGATCAGCGCTAAACAATAGTTTAGGTAACTTGAATAGTCGTAAAGATTACTTACAGTCCAGTCAAGAAAGCTTCGTGTACGATGCGCTGAATCGCTTAAAAACCACCACCACTCAATACCGCCTCGGTACTCAAACCTTGAGTAGGGCGAAAAGCAATGATTACGACGGTCATGGTAATTTAATTCATAAAGAAGGGATCACCAGCACCTATGGTTCAGACGGGTTAGCACCGAGCAAAGTTCATCAGCTCAATAGTGCTCAGGTTACCGCAAACCTTAACTTATTATTTGTGTATGACAAGAATGGGAATGCAGAACATATCGGTGATAACCGAAGGTTGTACTGGAATAGCTTCAATAAGGTGGAAAGGATCACGAAAGGCAGTGAGCTGTCTAATTTCTACTACAATGCCGACCATCAACGGATCTTACAGGACGCCACCAAGGGGAATTACTGGTATGCCGGAGAGGGTTCTTTTGAGCGCTTATGGGATCGGAGCGATAGCCGCGAGACCTATAAATACCAGTTAAGAGTCGGTGATCGGTCGGTCGGTTATCTCCGTCAAACTTATTACCCCACGGGTTCGAGTACCGAGCAGCGTTTCTACACCTTGACCGATCATTTGGGTTCGATCCAAGCGGTGATCGGGGCGGATGGCCGCAAACTGCAAAGTCTGAGCTTTAGTGCCTGGGGTGAGCGCCGGGCGGCGGATTGGAATCCGAGTGGTATCGCGACCCCCGCCTTAGACTTAGTACGGAACTATGGGTTGACTCACGGCTTTACGGGGCATGAAGCGGATGAGCCGTGGGGCTTGGTCAATATGAAGGGGCGGCTGTATGACCCCATCGTGGGTCGTTTCCTGAGTGCCGATCCGCTTATGCAGTTTGCCCACCACACCCAAGGCTATAATCGCTATACCTATGTGCTGAATAACCCACTCTCGTTTACCGATCCGAGTGGGTATTTTCTCAGTGGCTTGGTGAGCTTCCTTCGCGGGGGCGGTGGCGGGTGGTGCTTTGGGTGCTTTCACGACCACCTTGATCGCCAGTGGATCGATAGAAGCAGCCTTGAGGGCAGGGGTATTTGGAGCGCTGTCAGCCGGGTTAGCTTTTTCTGTGGGGCATGGCGCAATCGCTCAAGTGGTGGGCAAACAAGGCGGTGCTTATCTTGCTCACGGTGTGGCTCAAGGGGTGGTCTCGGTCTTGCAGGGGGGTAAGTTTGGGCATGGCTTTGCCAGTGGCTTCTTTGGGCATTTAACGAGCGGTGTGCGAGCCTTTGGAGCACCGGGAACTGGTGGCTTTGGTGACAGGATGGGGCGGACGATGGTGGCGGCGGTGGTCGGCGGTACGGTGTCGCAGGTGACGGGGGGAAGTTTGCTAATGGGGCGATGACGGCAGCCTTTGTTCATTTGTTTGATGCTGAATCAGCACCACTTCGCAAGAGGTACGATTCTAATATAGCTAAGGGGCATCATTACTTCCCATTTAACAATTGGCCTGATAGCTTATCAGAAGATGCGAAAAGAATTTTTGGAAGTTGGAAAAGTGGGCAGTTGTCTGAGCATGGTTGGGATAAAGCACATGATGAATATGGGCGAGCAGTGAGGGAGTTATTTGATGCTAATTACCCAAATGCAGCAGCATTAGATGTGAATGATGCGATTCATTTTATAGAAATGGTTAATCAGAGTTCTGATCCTCGTATTATGAGCTATCTACAAACTAATATTCACCCTAAACTCATAAGCCCCATTTCTGGTGAAGTAAAGATTGCGAAGTTTGGAGCCTTTGGGTTTGCTCTAGGCATATACCCATTGTTATTTGATGACAGCTATACAATAGGTGATTATCTTGGAGATGCCATATGCTCTCCTATGGGTGGTTGTGAGGGACCTCAATAATGACAGAAGTTGATTATAAAGAGTGGGAGCTTGTCATTGATACTATTGAATGTATGCTTCTTAAATATGGTAAAAACTATGCAGATGTAGATGGTGACTACTTGCTCGTCCAAGATTATTTTGGTGATACTATGCTTAATCTAATTATGCTTAAAGTCCCACTGACTACAGAGATGGTTGATGATATCCAAGAAACCTTAAGTCAGTTTCAGCCAGATTGGGAGATTTGTGTGGCTTATAAGTCGACAGAATTACAATGGAATGACTATGAGATGATTTCTATTACTAGTCAGACATGGCTCCCTGTATATCGAAAAAACTAGCTGTCGGTTTTTTTAAGTAGATGTACTCGTGGTGGGTTTTGCTAAGTCTAAGACACCCGATGCCACCAGACGCTCAAGAAGTTTTAGCTTTGCTCGCCCAATTGGACGAGCATATTAAAAAAACATAGCGCATACCTTAGTTGCCTATGGATGCATCAATGTATTGCAAAACCACTTATTTCACCTACGGCTAGTGCAGTAGGTGCTGTTTCGGGTGGTGGAGCATTGCTGCTTTCAGTAGCATTTTGCTCATAGGCTCGTCTGCGTCTTTCGACTATACTAACTTGCATTCATAGCCACTCACAGGCACGTCCCATGCAAGCCATCTACCTCAATCCCCTGACTGATTTCGGCTTCAAAAAGCTCTTCGGCGAAGAACCGAATAAAGACCTGTTGATCAGCTTCCTCAACACCCTGCTACCTGCCTATCATCAAGTGTCAGAGCTAACCTACACTAAAAACGAATACCAAGGCATCAGTGCCGCTGACCGTAAAGTCATCTTCGACCTCAACTGCCTCAGTCCGTCCGGTGAACGCTTTATCGTTGAATTGCAGCGCGTCAAACAAATCTATTTCAAAGATCGTAGCCTGTTCTATTCCACCTTTGCGATTCAAGAACAAGCGAAGCGGGGGGATTGGAACTACAAACTGGCCGCCGTGTACACCATCGGCATTCTCGACTTTCTGATGGATGACCATGAGCAGGATGTGCTCTATCGCGCTCAACTCAAAGACCAGCATAACCGTCTGTTTTACGACAAACTGAATTTCATTTATCTCGTCCTGCCCCGCTTTAACCTGCAACCGCATGAACTCGTGACCTTACAGGACAAATGGCTGTTTGCCTTCAAACATCTCCATGAACTTGAACAGATTCCGTCCTCCTTGCGCGAGAGTATCTTTCAACGCTTATTTGCCATTGCCCAAATTGCCCAGCTCCCTGCTGAGGAGCGTCAAGTCTATGAGAGCAGCTTGAAGGACTATCGGGACTTTATGAGTGCTCAAGACACCGCCCATTTGGAGGGCTATCAGGAAGGTAAACAAGAGGGAATCGCGGAAGGTAAACAGATGGGGCTGGAGGCAGGACTGGAAAAGGGTAAGCAAGCGGGGATTGAGGAAGGCAAGCGTGAAACGGCGCGCCGCCTCTTAGCCAAGGGGATGAGCGTGGAGTTGGTAGCTGAACTCGTCAGTTTACCCCTTGAGGCCGTTCAAGCTTTAGTCTAACCAACCTTTTAGACTCGATTCCAGCAGTCAAATAGGACTGCACCCTGCTATCTCTAAAATGCTAACTCAATGCCTTACTCATGGCGCAGCGCTTCAATCGGATCTAAACGGGCGGCACGCTTAGCGGGCATATACCCAAATAGCACACCAATTCCGGCGGAGAAGAAGAATGAGCCAAGGTTGATAGGGCCATTAAAGGTATACGGCACTTGCATCAAACCTGAAAGAAAGTAAGAAGCAATGGTGGCCAAAATAATTCCAATCACCCCTCCCAAGGCAGAGAGCATTACGGCTTCTGTCAAGAATTGCAGGAGCACTTCGCGCTCTAAAGCGCCAATCGCTAAGCGAATCCCAATCTCACGTGTCCGCTCGGTCACCGATACCAGCATGATATTCATGATGCCGATGCCACCGACTAATAAACTCACCGAGGCGACGCCACCTAATAGCGTGGTCATGACTTTAGTGGTGCCGGATAAAGCATCCGCTAGCTGGCGAGTGTCCAGCACATTAAAATTATCATCCATACCCTCGGAGATGCGCCGACGTTCACGTAATAGATTGGTGATTTGCGCTTGCACACTCGTGATCTCGCCTTCGTTTTGCACCGAAACTTGGATCGAAGAAATATCCAGATTGCCGGTTAAGCGCCGTTGTACGGTGCGCAGCGGCATGACTAAAGTATCATCTTGATCGCGCCCCATGGCTGCTTGGCCTTTGGCTACGAGTACACCAATCACTTCACACGAGAAGTTTTTTACGCGCAGTGTTTCACCCAAAGGGTCTTGAGTGCCGTATAACTCTTTCTGCAAACTTGCCCCCAAAATACAGACTGATCCGCCCGTTTGCTCTTCTTGATCTGTAAAGCTGCGTCCTGAAGCTAATTTCCAATTGCCTACAGTAAAGAAATCATTGGTCGTGCCAGTGACGCTAGTCGACCAGTTATTAGCCATTGAAACCACGGTAGCCGTACGGCTGACTTGCGGTGCAACCCCACTCAAACCTGAGACATCAGCGCGAATCGCCTCAATATCCTCAATCTTAAACGCAGGCGCGCCACCACCACCGCCTGGCCCCATCATGCGCTGCCCAGTACGAATCTGGAGCAAATTACTCCCTAAGCTCGATACTTGATTTTTAACCGCTTGTGTTGCCCCATTCCCAAGAGTAACCATTGTAATCACCGCCGAAACGCCGATTACAATGCCGAGAATCGTCAGAAAAGAGCGCAATAAATTGCGGCGAATTTCACGCATCGCCAGTAGCAAACTATTCCATAACATAGCCAAGCCCCGCTTGCCGCTTATCCGCAGCGACATTGCCATCGACGAAAGTGACTATACGTTTAGCATACTCGGCCATTTCCGGTTCGTGTGTGACCATTAAGACGGTAATGCCTTGATCACGATTCAGCGACACCAATAACTCCATGATTTCATGGCTACGTTTGCTATCTAAATTGCCGGTTGGCTCATCGGCTAGCAGCAATACGGGATTCGTGACAATCGCCCGAGCTATCGCTACCCGCTGCTGTTGACCACCCGATAATTCAGCAGGTGTATGATCCGCCCAAGCCGTTAAACCGACTTTATCTAGGGCAGCACGTGCCGCTTGATGACGCTGCTTGGTAGGTTCGCCACGATACAACAGTGGCAGCTCGACATTTTCCTGTGCCGTGGTGCGCGCTAATAAATTAAAACCCTGAAACACGAAGCCAAAATAGAAGCGCCGTAAGAGTGCGCGTTGATTCCGATCCAGTTGCTCGACTTGCACATCTCGAAAATGATACTGCCCGGTTGTAGGTGTATCTAAGCAGCCCAGCACATTCATTGCGGTTGATTTACCCGAGCCGCTAGGCCCCATGACTGCGACAAAATCACCGGTATCAATACTTAAATCAATGCCTTTTAAAGCTTGAAATTGCGCTTGACCTTGCCCGTAGGTTTTGGTGATACCGCGCAGATCAATTAGTCGTTCAGCAACCGTACTCATGGCTTGTTACCTGTAACTGCTCCCGTGATGACGACACTACCATCCGCCAGCTCATCACTAATCACTTCAGTAAGCTTGCTATCACTTAGGCCGATTTTAACTTTGACTGCGCTAGGCACGCCATCTCTCAACACCCAAACCTCGCCTGTATTGCCACGCCGACTGCCTCTGCCAGCGCCACCACTTGTACCTTGGCCTTGTCCCTGACCTTGGCTACGTTGGCGATTTTGCTGCATCGGTGGGCGTGGCATCAATTGCGAGACTAAGCTCCCACTCGATTGCGCAGTGGCAGGCTTATCTGCAGCACTCGCGCTCGTAGGTTTAAAGCGTAAAGCAGCATTCGGTACTAACAACACATCTTTACGCGACTGCGTGCTAATCGTAGCGTTCGCGGTCATGCCCGGACGCAAAGTTAAATCGGTATTATCTACTGTCAATTTAGTCAGGTAGGACACGACATTATCATTCAAGGTCGAACCTAAACTCACCAAAGTAATCATGCCTTTGTACTTACGCCCTGCCCAAGCATCGACAGTAAATTCAGCTTCCTGCCCCTCCTTGACCTGCCCAACATCAGCTTCATCGACATTGACTTGCAATTCCATCTGCTTGAGATCTTCGGCGAGCACAAATAAAGTCGGTGCGGATAAAGAAGCTGCTACCGTCTGCCCCGGCTCAACCGAGCGCGTTAAAACCACCCCATCAATCGGCGAGGTAATCGTCGCTTTGGCTAAATTGCTTTGCGCAGAACGTAAATTAGCTTGCGCTTCCTTCACCCCAGCTTGCGCCGCTTCTAAAGCAGCTTTGGCACTCAGTTTTTCTGCTTTAGTAGCAGCTGCACTCGCCTTTAAACCCGACACATTCGCACTTGAAGCGCCTGAACCGGCTTTGGCGGACTCCACATTCGCTTGCGAAGCGGAAATGCTCGCACGCGCTGCCGCTGCATTAGCACGCGAGGAGTCAGTACTCGATTTAGCCGCCTGCTCAGCCGCTTGCGCTCGTTGCACGGCGGCTTGCGCTGTAGCCAACTCCGCTTTGGAGGGTAGTTTACCACCACTACTTTTATATAAAGTCTGTAAGCGCCCGAGATTAGCACGCGCTTCTGCGGTGCTCGCTTTAGCTTGCACTAGTTGCGCTTCGGTACTTTGAATCTGCGCATTGGCTTGTTGGAGCTGCGCATTATTCTGTTGAACTTGCGCACCGACCTGCTGAATTTGTGCGGTCGATTGGCGCTCGCCTGCCATCGCCTGCTGAATACTCGCTTCTGCTTTCAGAATATTCGCATCCGCTTGAGTCAATTGTGCTTTCGCCTGCGCAACTTTCGATTCAGCAGTAATGAGCGCTGCTTCCGCTTTGGTAATGCTGTCTTCTAACTGATCCGTATTCAGCTTAGCCAACACTTGGCCTTGGGTGACGACTGCATTCGCATCCACCAACACTTCATCCACTTTACCGGATTGCTCAGTACCAATATCCACTTTATTCATCGGCTGCAAATTGCCGGTCGCGGTCACAGTGATGTTTAAATCACCGCGCTTGATGGCTTCAGTTTGGTAAGCCTGAACTTGATTCATTGCGCTAGGCTGTTGCTGCTGCTGATAATACCAGTAGCCACCGCCGCCTAACCCAGCAAGTATCACGAGCATCAATAAGGTTTTGCCGAAACTGCCATTTTTGCTTGCAGGCTTGCCCAAGACTGCTTTGACCGAATCATTGGTGGATGTTGTATTTGTCATGATTATTAGCTACCAAGAGCCTCCCACGGCTTTATACAGACTGATCAGCGCTAAACTGTAATCGGCCTGTGCTGACAATAAACTTTCCTGCGCGCTCAAGACTGAGCGTTGCGCATCCAGTACGTTTTGGAAATCGGCAGTGCCTGCGTTATAACTCAGGCGTGCTAAGTTTTCGGCACTACGTGCTAATTGCAGGTTTTGCACGAGCAAAGGTTGCTGCTTTTGCAGAGCAGCAATGTTTGAATAGTGATTTGCTACATCCTGCAGCGCTGCTAATACCGCTTTTTTGTAGGCGGCGACTGCTTGTTCATAAGCAGCATCTTGCACCACTACACGCTGTTGCAAGCGCCCACCATCAAATAAAGGCGCACTGATGGAAGTTAACAGTGAGCGCGCCAAATTATTGATATCAAATAAATCACCTAAGTTTTTGCCCGCCAAACTTAAAGAGCCGCCTAAATTAAAACTTGGATTTAAGTTCGCTTGCGCCTCTCCCACCCGCGCACTGGCAGCCGTCACCCGATATTCAGCTGCCCGAATATCCGGGCGCTGGCGCAAAGCATTCGCCGGAATATCCGAGCTTAACCGCCCAGTAGCATTCGGGATGGATTTGGCGACTTTCAAACGTTGATCTAAAGCTGCTGGCGTTTTGCCGGTTAAAGCGGCTAGCGCATATTTAGAACGCGCGACTGCACTCTCTAAAGCCGGAACTTGTGCTTGAGTTTGGCCTAAACTGAGCTTGGATTGTTCAACTTCTAAGCCACTGCTTAAGCCCGCTTGTTGGCGCAAACTAGTCAGATTAACCGTTTCTTTGCGTGATTTATTATTTTGCTGAGCCACCCCTAAGCGAGCTTGGGCTAACCGTAAATTCACATAAGCGCTCGCCACTTCAGCGGCTAAGGAAGCTTTGGCATCTTCATAACCGGCTTCGGCTGCTTTTACATCACTTTGCGCAGCAGCATTGGCTAAACGATTGGCACCAAAGAAATCTAATTCCCAGCTGGCATCCATACCCGCAGACAGACTGGTGCCCGAACCATTCGCAGTGCGTGCAGAGCCACTTGAGGACAGGCTAGGTAATAAACTTGTGCCCGCAATCACGCCTTGTGCCCGTGCTGACTTCACACTGGCCTGAGCGGAAGCTAAATCAGGATTCGCCTGCCAAGCTTCTTGAATGAGCGCAGTCATCAGCGGGTCATTAAACTTTTGCCACCACGCGGCTTGAATGGGTGCACGATTAGTTTTGACTGTGGCTAATTGCTTATTGGCCGTCTGCACAGCTGCATTCGGTGTTTTGCTGGTGTCCGTCATCGGCGCACACGCAGCCAAAGCCAAACACACAGATACCGTTAGCACTACTGGACGAAGTCGCAAGCTCATAAAATTAACCGCCATTAAACTAGTTGTTGATGACGCTTAGTCTGCCTGAGTTCGCTGTAAAGGTGGGTTAGTGGAGTGTAAAAGTATGTAAAGATGAACTTAGCCGTCAATACAGACTTTAAATTCACTGTTTTCATGGCAGGAAGATAGGTGAACCCTGTACTTCCACCTTGATAGAAATAGCTATTTAGCTAAGCGACGACTTAACCAATAGTCTAAGGACAATTGCGCAGGCCCAAATACAAACACTGCCCAAAGCATCACACCCCAAGTCACGTGTTGCCAAAAGCCACCTGCACCATCGATTGTGGCTAGATAGGGGTAGGAAATGACTGCGATGATATTAAAAATAAACAAGGCTAAAGCTGCAGGGCGAGTTAAAAAGCCCAAAGCTAATAATACGGGCAAGACTAACTCTGCCCCAGTGCCCAAATAAGCAGCCACTTCAGGCGACAGCAAAGGCACTTTGTACTCCGTTTCAAACAGTGAAATGGTACTAAACCAGCTCTGAATTTTGACTAAGCCCGACTCAAAAAACATCCATGCGACATACAAACGGAAAGCTAGCAAAGTCACTGGCTTTAAAAATTGCTCTACAGGCCAACAGTCGGCCATTAAAAAACCAGCAACGCTAATTGATTTCATGGGTATTCCTTGTTTTATGAGTGTTGTTTCAAACTGAACTACCCTTGGGTAGGTATGCTGCTAATACGAAAATTGATGGGGTTTGGATGCAGTCTTAGCCATGACTTAAGACACTCTATTTCAGCTTTTCAATTAAAATAAGCAGTAAAGTCCTAAACAATTGAGATTTCAAAGCATGCTAATTACCCAAGAACAAGTCACAGGGGTCATCCTCGCAGGCGGCCAAGGTAGTCGCTTGGGTGGCATTGATAAAGGTTTACTTGCATGGCAAGGCCGCCCACTGATTGAACATCTCATGACAGCCTTGCAGCCACAAGTACAGACTGTAATCATCAATGCCAACCGTAACCAAGCGCATTATGAGCGTTATGGTTGGCTGGTGATTAGTGATCAACACGCTGATTATCAAGGTCCGTTGGCAGGCTTAGCGGCTGCTCTGCTAGCAGTACAAACACCTTATATCCTGACCATTCCTTGCGATAGTTTTTATGTCGCCCCCAATTTTGCCACACGCATGTTGCAAGCCCTGAATCAAGCAGACGCCGAATTAGCCGTAGCGCATGATGGGATCAACTTACAGCCTGTTTATGCTTTAGTGCCGGTACAATTGCTGCCAAGTTTGGAAGCTTTTCTAGCCCGTGGTGAGCGCAAACTACGCGCTTGGTATGCAGAGCAGCGGATGGTCACTGTTGACTGTAGTGATATTGCTATCATGTTCCAAAATATTAATACTCCGTCTCACTATCAAGCATTGCAGGCAGGCCGTTTATGAGTTCGAAGTCGATCCCTATTGTGGGCATTTGTGCGTGGAGCGGCACTGGCAAAACGACCTTGATTAGCGAACTCATTCCGCTACTGCGCGCACAAGGCTTGCGCTTGGCCGTGATCAAACATGCGCATCATAAAGTTGAACTCGACCGACCCGGTAAAGATACCTTTCGCTTTCAAGCCGCAGGCGCTGAGCAGGTGATTTTGGCTTCAAATAAAAGCCGTGCGGTGCTGTATGAACAGCATGAGCAGGCTGAAGTTTCCCTCCAATCAGCGCTCGCCTTGGTCAATCAAGCCAGCATTGATTTGATTCTGGTAGAAGGTTTTAAGCATGAAAGCCTGCCCAAAATCGAAGTCCACCGCCCCTCGCTTGGCAACCCGTTGCTCTATCCGCATGACCCACAGATTATCGTCATCGCTAGTGATGAGCCTGTGCAGCTTCGAGCTAATACGTCCGTGGTGCAATTAGATTTAAAGCAGCCCGCCAGTATTGCTACATTTATTCTGGAACGCATTGTTGGCCGCCCTAAACAATCGGCGACTGAAATTCGGACTGAACCTAGCTGTGCCGATACGCTTGATACGGCTAGCCTGTCGTTAGCAGCAGCACAAGCGCACATTCTGGCTGCGATTACGCCGATCCAAACCATTATCAAATTGCCGCTACGCACCGCTTTAGGGCAAGTGCTCGCGGAGCCAATTATTGCCACAGTGAATGTACCTGCCTATCCTAATTCCGCAATGGATGGTTATGCTTTAGCAGGGGCTAATTTGCCGACTGAGGCGATTAAAAGTTTTCCGCTAGCTGGTACTGCTTTGGCGGGGCACCCCTTTACAGCCCCTTGCCCAGCAGCTTGCTGCATTCGCATTATGACCGGCGCACCGCTGCCAGCCGGTACTGATACAGTAGTGATGCAGGAACATACTGAAGTCACGCCTGAAGGTTTAGTGCGTATCGGTACAGGGCATCAGTTGGGGCAAAATGTGCGGCAAATCGGCGAAGATATTGCTGAAGGCCAAACTATCCTTGCAGCAGGCCGCCGCTTAAAACCTGCTGATTTGGGCTTGCTCGCCTCTTTGGGTAAGGCTGAAGTAAAGACCTATCGCCCAGTGCGAGTCGCCTTTTTTTCTACCGGAGATGAATTACGTTCACTGGGTGAGTCTCTCGATCAAGGCTGCGTGTATGACAGCAACCGCTATACCTTATTTGGCCTGCTGAAAAATCTCGGTTTGGAGGTAGTTGATTTGGGTGTAGTCAAAGATGAGCCAGCCGCCTTGCAAGCCGCCTTCAAAATGGCTGCTGAAAGTGCCGATGTCGTGATCAGTTCTGGTGGCGTTTCTGTGGGTGAAGCGGATTATACGAAAAGCATTCTTGATCAATTAGGTGCAATTAACTTCTGGAAAATAGCAATTAAACCCGGTCGCCCGCTCGCTTTCGGCAAGTTGGGGGAGACTCTATTTTTTGGCTTGCCCGGTAATCCGGTCGCGGTGATGGTGACTTTCCAGCAAATTGTGCAACCTGCTTTGCTGTATTTAGCTGGTGACACTCATTATCAGCCTTTAGTGCTGCAAGCACGCGCGACCCAAAAGCTTAAAAAGAAAGCGGGTCGTACTGAATTTTTGCGCGCTATTTATGAACACGATGCTGCTGGTCAGTTGACAGTACGCGCGGCGGGTGCGCAAGGCTCAGGGATGCTCATGTCGATGAGTCGCGCTAACTGCTATATGATTTTGGATGAAGAAAATGCGGGCGTGGAAGTGGGTGATTGGGTGAAAGTGCAGCCTTTCTAATTTAAAAAAGCTGCACTGGAAGCAAACTTAAGCGAGTTCCGCTTTGAGGAAATTCAGTACATCAGCATGCGCGATTTGCTCAGCTTCGCCGCCTTTGCGCGCTTTATATTCTAAATTGCCCGCCTGCAAGCCACGATCAGAAACCACGATCCGATGTGGAATACCCAGCAGTTCATGATCCGCGAACATCGCACCGGGGCGCATATCGCGATCATCGAGCAGTACTTCAATCCCGGCTGCGGTCAGTTGATCATGCAACTCTTCTGCTGCTTTGGCGACAACTTCCGATTTCCGCATATTCAAAGGCACAATCGAGACTTGGAACGGAGCCATGGCTTTCGGCCAGAGAATACCGGCTTCGTCATAGTTCTGCTCAATCGCAGCGGCGACCACCCGCGTAACGCCGATGCCATAGCAACCCATGATCATGTGCTGGGCTTTGCCATTTTCATCCAGCACCGTGGCATTCATGGTTTCAGAGTACTTTTTGCCGAGCTGGAACACGTGCCCAACTTCAATCCCACGCACAATCGACAGTGTACCTTTGCCATCAGGACTAAGATCACCTGCTTTCACATTGCGCAAATCGGCAACACGGGGTAGCGGCAAATCACGTCCCCAGTTAATCCCGAAATAGTGATAATCTTCGATATTTGCACCCGCGCCAAAATCACTCATCACCGCAACGCTACGATCAGCAATCACTGGAATCGGGCAATTCACTGGACCTAAAGAACCAGGGCCAGCCTGCATCACTGAACGTACTTCTTCTTCAGTCGCCATGCGTAAAGGCGTTGCGACTTCAGCCTGTTGTTCGGCTTTGATTTCATTCAGCTCGTGATCACCACGCACTAATAAAGCCACAAACTGCGCACCACTTTCTTTAGAGGCCTCAACAATCAAAGTCTTGATAGTCTTTTCGACGGGTAGTTTGAAATTATCCACCAAAGACTGAATAGTTTTGGTGTTCGGTGTATGCACTTTCTGCATTTCTTGAGTCGGTGCAGGCCGCTCGCCAGCCGGAGCTAGAGCCTCAGCTTTTTCAATATTCGCGGCATAATCGCTGCTATCGGAAAAGGCAATATCATCTTCACCTGAGGATGCTAAGACGTGAAATTCATGTGAGCCACTACCGCCAATCGAACCATTATCGGCAGCCACTGGGCGGAAACTTAAACCTAAACGCTCAAAAATACGGCAATAGGCCGCGTACATTTTGTCGTAGGTTTCTTGTAAAGATTCTTGGGTCAAATGGAAGGAATAAGCATCCTTCATAACAAATTCGCGCGCGCGCATGACGCCAAAACGTGGGCGGATTTCGTCGCGGAATTTAGTTTGAATCTGATAGAAATTCACGGGCAGTTGCTTATAGCTGCTCAGCTCTTTGCGCATCAAATCAGTGATGATTTCTTCGTGAGTGGGGCCGACACAAAAATCACGATCATGCCGATCTTTGACGCGCAATAATTCGGGGCCGTATTGCTCCCAACGCCCTGATTCTTGCCACAACTCAGCAGGCTGGATCGCAGGCATTAAGACTTCAACCGCGCCTGCCTTATCCATTTCCTCGCGCACGATGGCTTCCACTTTGCGCAACACGCGCAAGCCATACGGCATCCAAGTATAAAGCCCAGAAGCCGTGCGGCGAATCAGGCCAGCACGCAACATGAGTTGATGGCTAATGACTTCCGCATCAGCAGGAGTCTCACGCAGAGTGGACAAAGGAAATTGAGATACACGCATCGAATTCGAATCCGTTATTGAATGCCGTAAAAAAATAAAACCGCAACAGGCGGCTGGGATGCTTGCATGATAACGCGGAATGGGTGAGCTGTCAGCGCGTAGACGTTGGATTCCAGCCAAAAACAGTACACATGATTCTTAGAAAAAGCTACCGCTTATCTTAATTTTTCGTGCACTCGCTCTGCAGATAAATTTAAAGCTAATTTAATTAGCTAATTTTTAAAAAAGGGATTTTAAAAATCCTGAGTCTGAAACAGGTATTCGTGTAGTTCTAAATAATAAAACTGCTACTATAAACATCACCAACACACAGCTATCCGGTGTGGCTGATGGTATTAGCATTAGTAGCCATACACCTTTAGAGCAGACTCCACAGCAAAAAATTAATATTGATAATAATACTATTTCAAATATTCAGCGTGATGGAATTATCTTGAAAAATATTGGTCAGTACACGATTAGCGGAAACCAGATTCATAGTATTCACCCCAACTATGAGCCCATCCCTTATGAGCAACTAAAAAAGGCCAGCAATGCACCTGATGCAGCGGTCACACTGCCTAATGGGGTATTAGCGCAACATGCCGATGGCATCCAAGTGACCAATGCTAAAGGGGGCAGTATCCAAAATAATGATCTCACCATAGGGAATGGTACTTGGTATCAGGCAATTAATGTGCATCATGAAACCGATAGCGCTTATAGAAACGTCTCCCTTAAAGCGCCTAAAGACAACCAACCGACACCCGTGTCTATTGTTAATAATATCATTGAGAACAATCATGACTTTGCGATTAATGCGCGGCATTTCGAGAAAGTTTTTTCGGAACCAAATTCCATCGAAAAATTGCCATTAAAGGGAATTAGACCCACTCAAGAGGATATGAGAATTATAAATATTCAATTGGTAAAATAAAATGAAATTTATGTATGCCTTCTTACTACTCTTAACAACCACATATTCAACCCTCGTTCAAGCTAATGAGTGCTCAACTGTTTACTATCGAAAAGATGAGCACCGAACCGATCTCAGCACACCCACATTAAAAGCACTCGAACTACAAGAATATGATAATCCCCATATGGATAAGCATTACTATCCATTTCACTTAAGCAAGGCGCAAAGTCAAAAATACCTGAACCAACTACTCACAGATACACCACCCTTAGCCTTTCATCCCACCGTGTTTTTAAGTGCTATTGCAGCCTGTGACAACACCACTATTCAACACTATATTCAACATGGTTTAACCCTACATTGTTATAATCAAGAAGGTAGTTCTAATATTCTTAGTGGGTTCCAACATTGCAGACCACCCAGAATGCCTGACTTAGCACGTGATCAAGCGATGGAAATGGTCTTACAAGCAGGCGCTAATCCCAATGAAGGTAAGAAAGACTTAGAGCGCGATGCCTCAGGTGTTTATCCTCTCACAATAGCAATTGAGCGCTGTGATGTGAGAATGTTAGATGTACTTCTAAAATATCAAGCCAACCCCAATCTTAAAACCAAAGGCGAAGAATATTTCCCCATCCTCAACATCTGTAGTACAAACCGTAACTACTCTGGCCTAGGACTCCCCCCCGAATTGGAGTATCCCCCCACCCCCACGATGCCTTTAGCTCATATCCTGCAAAGCCTATTAGAACATGGCGCTGATCCCAATACGATTTATATCACCGATGATCAACGTAATTATGCGACCCAAGATCGGGAGCAGGTTTTAAAAATGGCCTGTTCGGGTAAAGATGAAAAGGCCAAAAGTGTTTACGATCTTTACGCTAGTGAATTCGCTGAGGCTAAAATTGAAGGTGACCCTGTTAAAATTAGCAATTTTCAAAAACTATTTGATGTGTTAGTTAAGTACGATGCCAAGCCTTTGATTGATCTTTGCAATAAAGCCAAGTAAATCGTGCTTCCAGCGACCCACCACCTAAAAAGAAGTTCTTTTCTTTAAACGCTTTCACTCTTGAAATCCTCCAACTCACCCCTATTAGTTGACTAAATCAGTAGGAGTTACATACGGTAACTTCACCTAAATTAACAGTGAGAACAGTGATGCCATCCCGTCCTATTCATCTCATGTGGGTCGAGGCTTGTGAGGTGCTTTCCGAAGCTGAACGTCTACAACGGCAATTCTTTCGACCCATTAATGCCGTACGCCAGCCCAGTTGGGAGCCACCGATTGATTTATTTGAAACGCCAGACGCTTTGTATTTAACCATTGCTTTGCCGGGTGTCGATGCGCAGCGCATCGAGGTTCATCTTAATGGCCGCAGCTTAGTGGTGAGTGGATTTCGTCCCTTGCCTGCTTTAGCTCGAGCCGCGCAAATTCATCGTTTGGAATTGCCCTATGGTAGGTTTGAACGGCGTATTGCCTTGCCTGCAGGACATTATGAGTTAGTCACTCATCAGCTTCAGCACGGCTGCCTGCAAATCAATTTACATAAACTGGGAGCTTAGCCATGACTGAAGAATTACAAGCCACACAGGTCGGCTCTAAGCTGCCTGAAGATGTATTAGTCGTCTTACCGACGCGCAATGTGGTGCTCTTCCCCGGCGTGATTGCGCCGATTACTTTAGGGCGTGAAAGCACGATTAATGCCATCCAAGAAGCGATGCGTAGTAACCGGCGCATAGGTTTAGTGCTGCAACGCAATCCGAATGATGATGAACCCAATGCAGACGGTCTGTACCAAGTCGGCACGCTCGTCAATGTGTTGCGCTATGTGACCACGCAGGAAGGTACGCATCATTTAGTAGTACAAGGCGAAGAGCGCTTTAAAGTGCAGCACTATTTGCCAGATGAACCCCATTTAACGGCCAAGGTGAGCATGATGCCCGATCCTAAATCTGGTGATTTAGAACTAGAAGCACGCAGACGTTATTTGCAAGGCTTAGCGATTGAAGTAGCTAAACTGTTGCCGCAATTGCCCAGTGATGTGATTCAAACCCTGCAAAATATGAATGAAGCGGGTGCTTTGGCGGATTTGATTGCCAATTTCATGGATATAACGCCGGCGGAAAAACAGCAATTACTCGAAGTCACTGATCTGAATGAGCGCTTAGAACGGGTTTCGGAATTACTGCGCAAGCAACATGAAGTGCTGAAAATCACTCGTGAAATTGATAGCAAAGCCAAAGCCTCAATGGATGAGCGCCAACGTGAATACATGCTGCGTGAGCAAATGAAAGCCATTCGTAAGCAATTGGGCGAAGACGACAATAATAGCGCTGAGCTGGAAGAATTACGCACTGCACTGGCAGACGCCAAGCTACCTAACGAAGTGGATGAGCACGCCAAAAAAGAATTGCGCCGCTTAGAGCAAATGCAAGATTCGTCGGGCGAATACTCAATGGTGCGTACTTATTTAGATTGGATTGCGGGCTTGCCGTGGAGCAAAGTTGATGCAGAAAACATTGATATTGCTAAAGCGCGGCAGATTCTGGATGACGAACATTTTGGCTTACAAAAGGTTAAGCAGCGTATTTTAGAATATTTAGCAGTACGCAAACTCAACCCAAAAGGTCGCAGCCCAATTCTGTGCTTTGTAGGGCCTCCGGGCGTGGGTAAGACCTCCATGGGGCAAAGCATTGCACATGCAATGGGCTTAGCATTTGTGCGCGGTAGCCTCGGTGGTGTGCATGATGAAGCGGAAATTCGCGGACACAGACGCACCTATTTAGGCGCGTTGCCGGGCAATATTATTCAAGGGTTACGTAAAGCAGGGACGCGCAATCCGGTATTTATGCTGGATGAGATTGATAAATTGGGCGGTGGTGGTTATCACGGCGATCCTTCGGCAGCTTTGTTAGAAGTACTTGATCCTGAACAAAATAGCACCTTCCGCGACAATTATCTGGCGCAACCCTTTGATTTAAGCCAAGTGGTGTTTATTGCCACCGCCAATGTGTTGGATTCTATTGCGGGGCCATTGCGCGATCGGATGGAAATTATTGAGCTGCCCGGCTATACCGAAGAGGAAAAAATCCAGATTGCCAAACGCTATTTGGTTAAACGCCAACTCGAAGCGAATGGCTTAAAAGCCGAACAAGCCGAGGTCACTGAAGCGGCCTTAACTAGCCTAATTGGTGATTACACGCGCGAAGCGGGCGTACGTAACCTTGATCGCAAGATTGGGGCGGTACTGCGCCGAGTCGCGATGCAAGTTGCCGAAGGTGCAGCTACACCAATTTGCATTGATGAGCCAGAAGTACTGGAGATTTTGGGCGCGAAACGCTTTGAAAGTGAAGTGGCCATGCGTACTAGCATTCCGGGGGTAGCAACAGGTTTAGCATGGACTCCGGTGGGTGGTGATATTCTGTTTATTGAAACTACCAAAATGCCCGGTCACGGCAACCTGATCATTACCGGACAACTGGGCGATGTGATGAAAGAAAGTGCGCAAGCGGCTTTGAGTTTAGTAAAATCGCGGGCGCAAAGTTTGGGGATTGACTCCAAAATCTTTGAGGAAAACGACATTCACTTACACGTCCCCGCAGGTGCGATTCCTAAAGATGGCCCGAGTGCGGGGGCTGCGATGTATACCTCACTGGTGTCATTGCTGACGGGGCGTTGTGTGCGTAGTGATGTGGCGATGACCGGTGAAATTAGTTTACGTGGTTTGGTATTGCCTATCGGGGGCGTTAAGGAGAAATGCTTAGCAGCCTTGCGAGCGGGGATACACACGGTTTTACTACCGTCGCGCAACCGTAAAGATATTGAAGATGTACCGGAAAATGCCCGTAAACAACTGCAATTTATCTTTATGGATAAGGTAGAAGATGCGATAGCGCATGCCCTAGACCCAGCGGCTAATGAACAGTCTATCGCTGCTTAATGAATAGTTCTTTGCTTTCACTGAGATTCCCTAGCCTTCGGGCTAGGTTTTTTTATTTGTTCTGAGCTTGTCTGCTCATCAACTCAAGGTTAAATGGTGCACCTGTTGCACGCCCTCACGCCGATCTTGGAAAAAACATTCTAAAGTTTTGCGCACGGTACGAAATGCGAGTTCATCCCAAGGAATATCCTGCTCATCAAATAGCTTCACTTCGAGGCTTTCGATGCCTGCTGCACATTGTCCTGCCACTAAATCCGCCTGATAAATCACATGCACTTGACTGATATGCGGGACATTTTCCAGCGCAAATAAGCGCATATTGGCGAGCGTGGCGGTGGCTTCCTCATAAGCTTCGCGGGCAGCCGCTTGTTCGGTGGTTTCACCATTTTCCATAAAACCTGCTGGCAAAGTCCAAAAGCCATAGCGTGGCTCAATCGCACGTTTACACAGCAAAACTTGCCGATTCCACTCAGCAACTACCCCGGTAATAATTTTAGGATTCTGATAATGAATCGTGCCGCAAGCCTCGCAGACATGGCGTAGGCGATCTTCACCTTCTGGAATTTTTAAGCTCACTTCTATCCCGCAGGCACTGCAATATTTCACTTTGAATTCTCGACGGCTAATGGATGAAACATTTTAACGCGTTTCCTAGCGAGAACCTTGATTCCTTAAAAAACAACCGAGTTAGTGCAGCAATTGGCGCTAATCTGAACTATTAAAACTAAAGCGAGCTCTAAGCAGCACTCTAGTTTTTCCTTAACCAGCAGGCACTTGCCATGAAATATTTGCAGCCAACCTTGAGCTTGACCTTAGTTGCCCTATCACTAACCGCTTGTGAGCGTCTACCGATGAATGAAGAATTAGCTCTGCATTATTTCACCAGCACTGAAAGCAGCTACACCGATATTAAACTTGAGCAAGGCCAGCTGACTTATACCTATTTTGAAGACACTGAAAATCGCTGTGCACAATGGTTTAAAAGCACACCCTGCTGGACACAAGCCGATTTGAAAACAGTGACTGCGCCTGTCGATGCTGTCACCGAAACTGAGTTGCGCAAATTAGTCACCGAACAACAGTTAATGGATAAAGCGCCCGCTACCCTAACCGCCACCGAGCCACAACCCGCTGAACGTTCTTATAATGAAAAATTAGATATTCGCCTCGGCACTAATGAGCAGCAATTGACTTACCATAGCCGCCCGGATGCCCCCCCTAAACCCGAAGTTTTCCAGCAAATTGAACAAATTCTGCAAACCACGGCTGAGAAAATAAAAACGCCAGCCAGTTAGCCGAGCGCAAATTTAGGCAAGGTGTAATCAACAGGCAAACCGAAATGCGCTGGATACTCCACATAAACGAAATATAAACCGGAAGCAGCCGCTGTCATCCCGCCTAAAGTACGATCACGTTGCGCTAATAATTCGGCCATCCATTCGACTTTCTGCTCACCACTACCAACCTCTAACAGTGAGCCGACAATATTGCGCACCATGTGATGCAGAAAAGCATTGGCGACCACATCAATATAAATAAAATCAGCACTACGGCTTACTTTAACACTATGAATTTCCCGCCGCGCATGGCTAGCTTGGCAGCCTGAGGCACGAAAACTGGAGAAATCATGCTCACCGATGAGAGCTTGTGCTGCACAATGCATTGCTTCCGCATCTAAAGCATGGTGATACCAAGCGACTTTATTTTTTAAGATCGCCGGCTTAGCCCAGCGATTGAGAATGATATAGCGATAACGCCGTGAGAGTGCCGAAAAGCGCGCATGAAAATCATCCACCACTGGTTGTACCCAGCGTAAGGCAATGCCATCCGGCAGCTTCACATTCGAGCCAAACAGCCAACCCCGCATCGGGCGCTCAGCGCTGGTTTCAAAATGGATAATTTGCCCACTAGCATGTACACCACTATCGGTACGGCCCGCGCAGACAGCGTCTATTTTTTCATTAGCCACTGCTGAGAGTGCTTTTTCAACACAACCTTGCACCGTATTAGCATGGCTCAAGCGCTGCCAACCACTAAAGACGGTTCCATCATATTCTACACAAGCTGCTAATTTCATGAGTTCCAAAAGCAAAAGGCCGAACAAGTCGGCCTTTATAGCGATTATAAGTTCAAGTCTCAACCCGTTTGATGAAGCAAAGTTTCCGCTTCACGACGTTGATTGTCATTCCCTTCCACCATGACTTCTTCCAAAGTCGAGCGTGCACCTTCAATATCACCCATATCTAAGTAAGCACGCGCTAAATCTAGCTTGGTGCTGATATGTGCTTCATGCAGATCCAACTCTTCTTCTGGCATATCAAGGAAGGACAAGGCCTCATCAATGTCACCCAGCCAATCATCATCTGGATTCGCAGGGGCTACATCCGGCGCGGTGTAGAAGGTATCTTGTGGAAGAATCTTCTTAATACCGGTGTCTTTATCCAAATGCAGATTCAAGCTAGTCACATTGCCTGCTGACTTGCTGGTAGCCGCTAAAGCCGCAGCCGCTTTGCCCGTTGCAGACGTTGGCTCATCATCCATCGTGAGCTGGTCAAGATCGAAGTCGAGCAGATTATTTTCGTCTAACTCATCAGCCGCCGACGCTACTTTGGGCGCATCCACTTCTTTAGTTAGCTCATCGAAATCCATGTCCAGCATGTTATCAAGCTCATCCGCAGCTTGCTGCGTGGCAGCTTTCGCAGCCACCGGAGCTGGTTGATCTAAATCGAGTGGCTCATCGAAATCGAAATTATCTAAACCAGCGAAGTCATCATCAGCATTCAGCTCAGCTTGAGCCACCGACTTCTGCTCTGCACTAGCATTACCCACTAAATCATCTAAATTGAAATCAAGATCATCATCCGCTAAGAGCGCAGTTTCGGCCTCTTGGAAGTTTTGGCGACCCGATTTAGCATAAGCACCTGCCTTATCATCAGCGGCCAAGCCCGACTTCGCATTCAACTCTTTATCGAAGTCGTCCAAATTAAAGTCGAAGTCATCTCCATGTTTAGGATCAGCACCTAATTCATCATCATCCAAAGCACTCAGAGCAGCCGCTAAATCATCTTTCAAACTGACATGATTATTCGCATTGCTGGGTTTAGTCTCTAAACCGAATTGGTTAGTCTCATCGGCTTGGCTATTATGCACAACTAAACCTGCCGCACCCGCCACTGCCGCGCCTGCTGTCGCTAACTTGCCTAAACCGGTTGGATTCGCACTACTGTTATAGAGTGGATTATCAGGGCTAATTTTCCCGCCCCAAGTCATCACATCTTTCCACAGCTTGCCTTGGCGGTCAGCATTGCGGCTATTAGCAAACAGCTGTGCTTGCTCATCAAAAGCTTCGCGATTATTCGCTGCGAAGTAGTTTTCCAACAACTTATGACGATATTCAAGACGTTCTGGATGCTTTTCTAATGCTTTCTTTAATTCACTCTCAGCTTGTTGATGCAGGCCGTAGGCAATGTAAACATTGGCCTCCATCAGCACCTCATCTTCCTCTTCTGGTGGAGCAGGTTTCAGACTCGGCAGATCATTTGGCTCATCTGGCTCTCCTAATACTGGGCGGCTAATCTTGTTTCCGCCGTGACCATTCCCTATCTTCACACCAAACGGATCATCATCGGACTCATTATAGCCCCGGCCTTGTCCCTCAGCTATCTCAAGTTCCTTCTCTAAACCAGGAAAGCCAGCACCGCTGCGAACTGGAGGAATATCATCCTCAGGAAGGCCAAACTGTGCTTCATTAAATTCAGGCTCACGTGGTGGTGTAGATTTACGCTTACCTAAGAGACGAGCTAGCAAGGCTAACAACAACAGCGACAATAAAGCACCTGCACCAATTTTCCATGCTAACGGCGAAGTCAGCATACTCATTAAATCATTGCTATCTGGCTGCGCACCTGCTGCTGGCTTTGGCTCAGTGGGTGGTGGTGTTACAGCCTGTTGCTCAGCCGGCCTAGGATCAACTGGATTAACGCCTGGTGTTGTCTGTGCTGGATTAGGTTGGCCAAGATTAGGATCAATCACTGCACCATCACCTAAATTATTGCCATTCTGAGGATTAGCACTCAGGCCGTTTCCTAAGGCAGCGGCAGCGGCAGCAGCACGCTCAGCTGGTGTCATATTGCCACTATCGGGCGTATTAGCATTGGCTGGCGGATTACCATTGCTCATACCAGCCTGTTGCTGGTTAGGATTAGTACGCACCACCTCATTAGGATTAGCCTGACCACCTAAATAATTCTGGATATCAGTGCCATTAGCCTGAGCTGGCAATGAATCTGGATTCACAGGCGGGGTCTGCGGATTAATCAATGGCGAATTGTTATTTGCTTCAGGCTGTACTGGATTCGTTTCTGCAGGCTTCGGGTCTATATTAGCTTCTACTGGTGGTGTTTGAGTTTGTACTTGACCAGCAACTGGCTGACCACCGTTCATCGATTTTTGCAGTTCAGCTAATTGCTCATCGCGCAAAGTGATCAGGCGATTTTTCTTCCGTAGCATCGACTCTAATTCATCGACGCGCGACTTCAGATCGCCATTTTCACGCTGCTGAGTTGATAAAGACTCACGAGCTAAGGCTAATTCTTTCTCCAATCCAGCTAAGCGCTCTTTGCCAGCACCCGCAACTGCATTTTCATTAGCGCCCGCCTTTTCCTTGCTACCTAGAACTTCTAAGCGCGCTTTATCATCGGTTGGGCGAGTCGTTGCTGGACGATTTTTGCCAGCAGTTTCTGCGCCACTATTATCTGCGGTATTAGTGGTGCGAATTTTCTTCCAATCGACATAATGTTGGCGTACTTGCCGACGTGCTTCCGCACGGCTAACCGATTGTGCGCCACGTGCTGCTGGGGCTTTTAAGCTCACACCCGACTTTAAGCCATTAATATTGCCATCAATGAAGGCCTGTGGATTAGCACGATACAAAGCCATCATCATCTGGTCGATATTCGTACCCGGTTGGCTCAACTGACTAGCCACTTTGAATAGTGTATCGCCTGGACGAACACGATAGCTACGGCTACCACCTTGAGAAGGATTAGCTGCACGTTGCTGGCTAGCTTGACGATTCGGTGCCGCACGACGTGGCTGTTGTTGTACACGTACTTGACGAGCAGTTTGTGGTGCTGGTTGTACTTGCGGCTGCGCATCTGCCAACACTTGTGGCACAACTTGTGTTGGGGCAGGTACTGGGCGATTCACAGCACCACTGGCGCGTGGCTCAGCACGTACCGTAGCTTCATTACCCGCCGCGGTACTACCCGGCTGCATCAATACGGGCGGATCAAGCATCACGGTGTATTCTTTGAGTAATTGTCCTTGAGGCCAACTAACCTCTAACAGGAAATTAACAAAGGGCTCCGTAATCGGCTTATCCGAACTGACGAGAATAATCGGTTTGCCATTCTGAACACTGGTGGAGAAGCGTAAGCTATCTAAAAACGCGGGACGATCAATACCGACGCGATTGAATACGCTAGCAGGTGCCAAACGAACCTGTAACTGCTGAGCATCTTGCGCACCGGCAGCGAGTAGCTCGATCTTGGCGCGCAGTGGTTGGTTCAGGTTGGAGTTTGACTCGATATCGCCGAGACTCAAGGCACTCGACGCCGCAGGATAAGCACCTGCGATCATCACGGCTATACTTAGAGCCTGTTTTTTCACTGCGATTCCCCTTTACTAGTGCAACGGTTGCATCTCTGTTCATCCCCTGAGTTTGAGTCAGCCCTTAGATTTAGAATTCCGGATGAATAGTGATTTATTGGTATTGTTAGCATTCAACTATATATCAGTGCTTTACAGCAAGCAATCTTTCCCCAAAGCCAAGAGATGCCCTCGCCTTAAGGCAAAAGCTCTCTAGTTAGCCTTATTGTTACAGGATCGAATTAATTTGTGCTGAATTAACCGATAAGCTTCACTTTAGTCCGGTTTGCACCAGTAATTCCGCAATCTGTACGCTGTTTAGTGCAGCGCCTTTACGGACATTATCAGTTACTAACCATAAATGTATGCCATTCGCTTGAGTCAAATCCTCACGAATACGGCCTACATAAACTGGATCACTATTTGCTGCCTCGACTACGGGTGTTGGATAATCACCATCCTCATCTAAGACCTCAATTCCTTTAGCATTTTCTAATTGAGAACGAAGTTTTGAGAGAGGAAGTTTAGTTTCAGTTTCAACATATACGGTTGCTGAAACACCAAAAAACACGGGTACTCTGATCACTGTCGAACTAATGGACAGCTCAGGTTTAGCGAAAATTTTACGGGTTTCAGTGAGCAAGCGCATCTCTTGTTCAGTATGACCCGACTCTAGCAAGTCATCGACTTGCGGTAGAAGATTAAAAGCCATCTGTTTCACAAAAACTTTAGATTCCACAGGTCGACCACTGAGTAAACTTGCAGTTTGTCCTGCTAATTCATCGACAGCTCTGCGGCCTGCACCAGACGCTGCTTCACATGCAACGACTTGAATACGAGTCAGATTAACGGTATCTAAGATAGGTTTTAAAGCCAGCGCCAGCTGAATGGTTGAACTACTCGGACTAGCGATAATATTTCGCTGCTTATAGCTGGCTAAAGCTTCTGGATTTACTTCTGGGATGACTAGCGGTACATCTGCCGCATTCCGAAACTGAGCCGAGTTATCAATGACAATGCAGCCTGTTTTAGTTGCAAGCGGTATATACTCGGCAGCTAAGGCGGCATCAATCGCAAAAAACGCAATTTGGACTTTAGCAAAGTCAAAATCGGCTAAACCTTCTACATCTAGCGTTTTTCGCCCTAGCTCGACCTCTTTACCTAACGAGTTTTCGCTAGCTAAAGCATAGACTTGGCCTACTGGAAAATTGCGCTCAGCGAGTATGGCTAGCAGCGTTTCGCCTACTAAACCAGTAGCGCCTACTACGGCAATATCATAGGTTTTTGTCATTTAGGTATCCTTAAAAAAGAAGCGCCCCCAGCTCGCCGGTTGCAAGAGCGAGACTGAGGGCCTTTATTGCAAGTTAATTATAGCGAATTTTTTACACGTTAGTTGCGTAAAGCTGCCACAACTGCATCACCCATCGCAGTTGTACCCACTTTGTCACAGCCTTCGGTGTAAATATCGCCAGTACGCAGACCTTGAGCCAACACTTTTTTCACAGCAGCCTCAATTCGCGCCGCTAATTCGGGTTGATTCAAACTATAACGCAGTAGCATCGCTACCGACAAAATAGTGGCTAAAGGATTCGCAATACCCTTACCCGCGATATCGGGAGCAGAGCCGTGAATCGGCTCATACATGCCAACACCCAACTTATTCAAAGAGGCGGAAGGCAACATCCCAATCGAGCCAGTCAACATGGCAGCAGCATCTGATAAAATATCGCCGAAAATATTACCCGTGACCATCACATCAAATTGCTTCGGGGCACGCACTAATTGCATCGCCGCATTATCCACATACATATGGCTCAGCTCGACTTCGGGGTAGTCTTTGCCGACGCGAATCATCACTTCGCGCCATAATTCAGTCGCTTCGAGTACATTCGCTTTATCGACTGAGCAGAGTTTTTTGCCACGCTTCATCGCTGTATCGAAAGCGGTACGACCGATACGTTCAATTTCCGATTCAGTGTAAACCATCGTATTGAAACCACGACGCTCACCACTCGGTAAAGTCTCAATCCCCCGCGGTTGACCGAAATAAATATCGCCGGTCAATTCGCGCACAATCATGATATCTAAATTCGAGACCAACTCAGGCTTCAGGGAAGAGGCACTGGCTAATTCCTCATACAAAATCGCTGGACGTAAATTGGCATACAAACCCAAATCGGAACGAATCGCCAATAACCCGCGCTCAGGGCGCAAGGGTCGATCCAAGGTATCGTATTTTGGGCCGCCGACCGCACCGAGCAGAATCGCATCGGCTGCTTTGGCGAGTTTCTGGGTACTCTCAGGATAAGGTTTACCTTCGGCATCATAGCCTGCTCCGCCAATGTGCGCGTATTCAACTTCCATCTTTAAGCTGCCTTCGCTTGCAAACACATTCAGCACTTTCATTGCTTCGGCAACGATTTCTGGCCCAATACCATCACCAGGCAGCACAAGAATCTTCTTCGTCATAGTCAACCTCTAATTAAACAACCAAGGCGCAGTTTGCTGGCGCTTGGCTTCATAAGCTTGAATGTCATTCGCATGCTGCAAAGTCAGGCCAATATCATCCAAGCCATTCAATAAGCAGAATTTACGGAATTCATCAATTTCAAAACTGATTTTGTCGCCATTGGGAGTGATCACTAGTTGAGCCGCTAAATCAATGGTTAATTGATAGCCTTCTTGTGTGGCTACCTCGTTAAACAAGCGATCCACCATCGCAGCGTCCAAATAAATCGGCAGCAGGCCACTTTTGAAACTGTTATTAAAGAAAATATCCGCAAAACTCGGCGCAATCACCGCACGAATCCCATAATCATCCAGTGCCCACACCGCATGTTCACGCGAAGAACCACAGCCAAAGTTTTCCCGCGCGATGAGGATAGAAGCGCCAGCATAACGCGGGAAATTTAAGACAAAGTCTTGATTCACGGCACGCTTACTGTGATCCATCCCCGGCTCACCCGGCTCGTTGTAGCGCCAATCATCAAATAGCGTGGGGCCAAAGCCCGTGCGCTTAATCGACTTCAAATACTGCTTAGGAATAATCGCATCCGTATCGACATTCGCTCGATCCAAAGGCACGACTAAACCTTGATGGACAGTAAACTTTTCCATGCATCACTCCTTTACATTTTTTTCTTGGTTTTGTCGGCTTCTTTCTCGAGAGCCTTACCTGCTTTGGCTACGTCTTTACCCGCGCCTGCAATCGTTTCGCAACCCGTCAAAGTGAACAAGAAAGGCACTAACAAAAAGATAGCGATAAGTTTTTTCATGGAAGTTCTCCTTTAAAGTTGACGAACATCGACAAAATGCCCAGTCACCGCAGCCGCTGCTGCCATCGCTGGGCTGACCAAATGAGTACGACCACCCTGCCCTTGGCGGCCTTCAAAATTGCGATTGGACGTTGAGGCACAACGCTCACCCGGCTCTAAACGGTCAGCATTCATCGCCAAACACATCGAACAACCCGGTTCACGCCATTCAAAACCCGCCTCAAGAAAAATCTTATCCAAGCCTTCTTGCTCAGCTTGCTGCTTGACCAAACCTGAGCCGGGAACCACCATCGCTAATTTAATATTAGACGCCAGTTTGCGCCCTTTGGCTACCTCTGCCGCCGCACGCAAATCCTCAATCCGCGAGTTCGTACATGAACCAATAAAGACCTTATCCACTAGCACTTGATTGATCGGTGTATTTGCCTCCAACCCCATGTATTTGAGGGCAGCACGAATACTATTGGCCTTGACCGCATCGGCTTCTGTAGCAGGGTCGGGAATACGGCCATCCACGGCTAAGACCATCTCGGGTGAAGTCCCCCAAGTGACTTGTGGCTGAATACTTGCTGCATCAATATTCACCTCTAAATCGAAGACTGCATCGGCATCTGAATGCAAATCACGCCAAGCGGCCACGGCTACTTCCCACTGCTCTGGCTTGGGGGCATAGGGGCGACCTTTGACATACTCAATCGTGGTCTCATCGACCGCGATCATACCTGCCCGTGCACCCCCTTCAATCGCCATATTGCAGACGGTCATCCGCCCTTCCATACTTAAATCACGAATCGCTTCACCCGCAAACTCGATGGCATAGCCTGTACCGCCTGCCGTACCAATTTGGCCAATAATGGCGAGCACAATGTCTTTAGCCGTAACGCCCCTGCCTACTTTGCCATTAACATTGACGCGCATATTTTTCATTTTCTTCTGAATCAAGCATTGGGTTGCCATTACATGCTCAACTTCAGAAGTGCCAATACCGTGGGCTAAAGCACCGAAGGCTCCGTGCGTAGAGGTATGCGAATCACCACAAACGACGGTCATACCGGGCAAAGTTGCGCCCTGCTCTGGCCCCATTACGTGCACAATGCCTTGGCGCGGATCACCGATATTGAATTCGGTTACACCAAACTCACGGCAATTAGCATGCAGAGTTTCGACTTGCAGGCGTGAAACGGGGTCGGTAATGCCCTGATCCAAATCCTTGGTGGGGATATTATGATCCGGCACAGCCACCATCGAAGCCGTCCGCCACGGTTGGCGGTGTGCAATTTTTAAGCCTTCAAACGCTTGTGGGGAGGTGACTTCATGCACCAAATGGCGGTCGATATACAGCAAACAAGTACCATCGGACTCTTGCCGCACCACATGCGCATCCCAGACTTTATCGTAGAGGGTTTTTCCGGCCACAGGGATCTCCTTGGAATGAGTGATGCAGTGCAGAATATCATCTGCTTATGAATAAATAAAATTCATATTTTTCATCTAATAGATTCTTGTTTAGAATACAAACATGGACTTACCTGCACTCATTGCCTTCGTGGAAATTGCTCGCTACCAATCCTTCTCACTGGCAGCGGACGCTTTATTTATTAGCCAACCCGCGATTAGTAAACGGATTAGTGCGCTAGAAGCAGAAATCGGCACAAAACTATTCAATCGCATCAATCGCAAAGTCACTTTAACCGAAGCAGGCCGTGCGCTTTTGCCACGCGTACAAGCATTACGCACTGAACTGGAAGATATTCGTCGCCTCGCCTCGAACTTATCAGGCGATGTGCACGGTGTATTAACGATGGGTACTAGCCATCATATTGGCCTGCATCGTTTGCCACCAGCTTTGAGCGAATTCAACCAGCGCTATCCCGCCGTGAAGCTCGACTTGCGCTTTGTGGCCTCCGAGCAAGCTTGCCAAGCCGTGGAGCGTGGTGAATTAGAATTAGCGATAGCTACCCTACCTAATGAATTACCAGAGCAACTGCAAGCACAAGTGATTTGGACAGACCAACTCCATATCGTGACTAGCCCGAATCAACCCTTAAGCCAACTAGGTAAAATATCGCTAGAAGAACTCGTGCAACACCGCTGCGTCTTACCAGGTAAAGATACTTATACCTATCAAATTATTAACCAAGCTTTAGGGCATTTAGAAAATCAGCTGAATGTGTATGTGAGTACCAATTATTTAGAAACACTGAAAATGTTAGTGAGCGCGGGCTTTGGCTGGTCGCTGCTACCGGATACTTTATTGGATGAGAAATTGGTGGTTGTGGATACGCCCTTAAAATTGCAGCGCGAATTGGGGGTAATTACCCATCGGAAGCGGACGTTGTCGAATGCGGCGCGGGGGATGTTGGAGATTTTAGAAGAGCTTAGTTAGTCGAAAACTACATCTTCGTACAGTGCTAACATTGGCACCGTTAAACCAATACTCGCAAACTCAACCATACAATCCGCGCCCTCAAAACTAAATAACTCCCATCGCTGATGCTCATTCAGGCGGAAGATTTCCACCAAATATTCGGTGGGATCAATCAATACATATTCACGCAGACTGTTAATCAAACGATACACATCAAATTTCCCACCCTTATCATAATTTTTGGTGCTGGGCGAAAGCACTTCGACAATCAAAATAGGCGCTTGCTTCATCGTATCGCGGCTTTGATCGGCAGGGTCGCAAGTCACCATCACATCGGGGTAAAAATAAGCCTTGTCTTTCGCTTCCACTTTCACACGCATATCGGAAGCGTATAAACCACAGCCCTTGCCACGCAGATGAGTTTTGAAAACGTAATGCACATTGCCAGTGACTTTGACATGTGCATCACTTGCGCCTGCCATATTGGTAATCTGATTCCAATGGAGGGGGTAGACCCAGCCGTTTAGGTATTCATGTTTGTCGGTCGAGCTGGACTCCGCTGTTAAGTAGTCCGCTTCACTGATTATTGGTGTATGGGCAAGATTGGAGTGCATAAGTAAGCCTGCAAGGAGTCAGTTTTCTTCGTTCAGTATATCGCAGATGCAGCTCGCAGGGGGACTCCCCCTGCACCCCCAAAAGCGCCCAGTCTGCTTCAGCCGCTGCTAGCGCTACTCCGTAACGCGCCTGCTGCGGCTTACGCAGCCTGGGCGCTTGCGGCTCCGCCGCCCTGAGCAGCATTAACCTAGGGCTAGGCGGAAGCCGATGTTGAAGTCCCGAACATTAGGCGCATCGTAGTCGCGGTAAGCAGAACGCAGGTAAGGGCCGTCGTCGAGCCACGAACCACCGCGCAACACGCGGTAAGAACTTGCAGGCGCTCCGCGTGGGTCAGTCACTGCTTGCTGTGGATACTCGGCATAGCCATCTTCGCACCATTCCCAAACATTGCCGTGCATTTCATATAGGCCCCACGGATTCACAGGTAAAGATTTCCCAGCTATCGTCTTTTGTCGATATAAACCTTTAGCTGCATTCGCATACGGATAATTTCCATCATAATTCACCTGCTCTGGATTAATATTTGCACCAAAGGAAAACGGCGTGCTTGTCCCCGCTCGACAGGCATATTCCCATTCAGCCTCTGTGGGCAAACGTAGGCTTAAACCCGAAACCTGCTGCTTAAGCTTCTGAATAAAACTTTGTGCATCCTCCCAAGAGACTTGTTCTACCGGATTTTGAGCGCCTTTGAAATGAGACGGGTTATTGCCCATCACCGCTTGCCAGAAAGCTTGGGTACAAGTGGTATCTGCTAGCCAAAAAGCTTGGCTTAAAGTCACTTGATGCAGGGTTTCATTGTCACGGCGCCCTTCTTCATCTTCCGGCGACCCCATCCAAAACGTCCCAGCTTCAATATGCCGAAAGCGCTGCACGATCCCTTTAAACTCTAAATCGGCATAAGTCCCGTATTGATCTTTGCCGGTGGCACTCGCCCACGCAGGCTTGCTAGGTGTGGCGGTCAATTTAAGGGCAGCGGTTGAGCCAGCTGAAACGGTGACGGCTGGCAAAGCAGCCATCAGAGCAGGCCAATTGCAGTGCACACAAAAATCTAAAGCCTGCAAATGCCGCAGCCAAAGGGGCGAACGAACCTTTTCTGCAAACACCGGAATCACTGGCAAACCAAGTTCCTCAGCCATACTGATTTCATTGTGCACCCATTTAGAGGTACGCACTTTCTCGGAAACAATCAGCACCACCGCAGCACTGCTTTCTAGCTCAGACTCCAGCTTGCTATACCACTTATCCCCCGGCTTTAGTCCAATCACATCCCGAAACACCTCAAAACCAGCGGCTTGCAATTGCTGTTGGGCTTCAGCGGCAAGGTTCTCACCGTGGCTTTGATCGCGAGCGTAACTGATGAATATTTTGGGCATGGCAGCAAACTTAAGGCTCAGGTTAGGATTGCGGTATTAATAGCAGATTAAACACTCAGCGCAAAGACACCGCTAGCGGTTGACAAGTGTACAAAGAATCAGCATAGATACGCCTTTTCACACAGAGACCCCCCCAATGAAACCGCTTATGCTTACCACCTGCTTAGCCCTGAGCTGCCTGATCAGCGCTTGCAATAGCAATCCTAGCCTGCCAACTCCACCGCCTAGCCAAACACCTACACCGTTACCTCAACCACCGATGGCGGGTGGCTATGCTGCCGTGGATGTAAACGATATTGAGGTACAAAATGCTGCACAATTTGCAGCGCAAGCTATAGGCAATTTATTAAATCGGGTGATCAAAGCGGAGCGCCAAGTGGTGGCAGGGATGAATTATCGCTTGCAGCTAGACTTACAGAATGGTGCTGAATATGAAGTGGTGGTTTATGTAGACTTACAAAACCAACGAAGCTTGAGTTCATCTCGTCAACTGAAAGCGGGTGTAGCAACCACACCAATTTGCCCGTCTGGAGAACGTTGGTCAACTCTAAAAAATGGCTGTTTGCTACCGATGCGTACCAGCCCTGATAAGCAACATCAATGCATCGCAGATGAGCACTACTTTGATGTAGACACGAACACTTGCAAAAAACTATTCAACTAGCCTAAAGACGAGTATCCCAATTCATACCTAGGTGTGAGTGGGATACTCCACAAGTCGTCGTTAGTTTATACCTTCATCCACGGCACATACATCACCGAATCACCTTTCACCAAGACTTTGCCATCTTGATCAGTGACATAGGTATCAAAACTCACAATCCCTTTACCTTCACGAATGCTCGTTACCTCAACACTCGCTGTCACTTCTTGACCTAAATAGACGGGTGCTTTGAAGCTTAGGTTTTGCGTCATATAAATCGAGCCGGGGCCAGGCAACTCTTCACCGAGAACACCGGTGAATAAGCTACCTACCAACATGCCGTGCACAATCTGCGCTCTGAATTGTGTCCCTGCCGCAAACTCAGCATCCAAATGCACCGGATTATGATCGCCAGTTAAATCCGCAAATTGCTGCACATCAGCATCGGTGAAGATGCGCTTGCGGGCAGCTTTATCGCCGACTTGAATCACTCTATTCATGCTCATCTCCTAAAATGCATCTTCGGCTAAAGCCATGGTGCTTTCACTACCCGCAAGCATCGCGGATAAATGGCCTTGAGTGCGTGGCAATAAATGTTCTGCATAGAAACGTGCAGTGATTAGCTTATTATTCAAGAAACTAGCCTCACCCTCGCCAGCTTCCAATTGCTCTTGAGCCAAGCCCGCTTCCTGCGCCATTAACCAGCCACCGCAAAGATAGCCAAACAGCATTAAGAAGTTCACGCTGACACTGCCCGCTAAATTCGCATCCGTAGGCGCCGATTGTAACAACCATTCACGCGCCATGATGCCACGCGCTAGCGCTGACTCTAAACCATCCAGAATGCTAGCAGGTAAGACATTAGCAGCACGTAGCTGTTCGGCAGTGGCTTGCATATCCGCGAGCAATAAGTTTAAAGCAGCGCCTTGATCACTTAAGGTTTTGCGGCCAATCAAATCGAGCGCTTGAATGCCGGTCGTGCCTTCGTAAATGGTCAGAATCCGTGCATCACGATAATGCTGAGCAGCACCCGTTTCTTCGATAAAGCCCATGCCACCATGAATCTGCACATTCAGATAAGTCATTTCCTGACCTAGTTCAGTCAGCCAACCTTTAACGATGGGTGTTAACAGCTCAACTCGCCCAGCATGCTTAGCTTTGGCATCAGCCTCTTGTGCATAACGCGCACGATCCACTTCAGCGGCTGCTACAAAAGCTAAAGCGCGCATCGCTTCATTTGCAGAACGCATCACCATGAGCATACGACGTACATCAGGATGCTCAATGATCGGAATGCGCGAGCCATCCCGACGCGTGCCTTGTAAGCGTTCTTTGGCAAACACGCGTGCTTGCTGATAAGCCCGTTCAGAAATCGACAAGCCCTGCAAACCCACCGCTTGGCGCGCGTGATTCATCATCGTGAACATATAGGACAAGCCTTTGTTTGGCTCACCGATGATATAGCCCACCGCATCTTTAAATTCCATCACGCAAGTCGGACTCGCATGAATCCCTAACTTATGCTCAACGGACAAGCAATGCGCTGCATTCCGCTCTGCTGGATTGCCGTTGGCATCGACCAAAAACTTCGGCACGATAAATAGCGAAATCCCTTTCACGCCTGCTGGTGCATCCGGTAAGCGTGCTAACACCAAATGCACGATATTTTCGGTCATTTGATGATCACCCCAAGTGATGAAAATCTTCTGACCAGTCACCAGATAATGATCACCATTCGGCACAGCGCGCGTTTTAACCGCCGCTAAATCGGAGCCTGCATCTGGCTCGGTGAGGTTCATCGTGCCGGTCCATTCACCGCTAGCCATTTTCGGTAGAAAAGCTGACTGCAATTCGTGGCTAGCATGATGACCAATACTTTCCATCGCACCGATACTGAGCATTGGGCACAGTGCAAACGAAATATTGGCGGATTGCCATACTTCATTCACGGCGGTGCTTAATACATTCGGTAGACCTTGCCCACCGAACTCCGCTTCCGCCCCCAAAGAAAGCCAGCCAGCTTCCGCGAATTGTTGATAGGCTTCTTTGAAACCCGGTGCTTCTTGCACACCCTTTTCGCCGAGACTTATACCCGCCTGATCACCGCTCCAGTTGAGGGGAGCCAGTACTTCACTGCCCATTTTGCCTGCTTCCTCAAGCACCGCGACTGCCAAATCCATATTGGCCTCATCTAGCCCCGCCTCTGCACATAGCTCATCAAACTTCACTACATGCCGCAGTACAAAATCAGCATCCTGATAGGGATGGATATAACTCATGTCAGACTCCTTAGGATTTCACATCGTACTAGGCTTAGAGTCGGCGGCTTTTTGCACTAAATACGCGCCATACTGCTCTCTAAGCTTATTTTTCATTAACTTACCCGTTCCGTTCAGCGGCAAAGCATCCACGAACACCACATCATCGGGGATTTGCCACTTCGCTATTTTTCCATCAAAAAACGCTAAAATCTCGGCCGCCGAAGGCTCACGACCTTCACGCCGGACTGCAATCAATAAGGGGCGCTCATCCCATTTATCATGTTTGGCTGCAATGGCTGCCGCACCGATCAAATCAGGATGGGCTATCGCAATATTCTCTAGCTCCACCGTGCTAATCCACTCACCGCCCGATTTAATAATGTCTTTAGAGCGATCCCGGATATTCATATAACCATCGGCATCCATGGTGGCGACATCGCCCGTCGAGAACCAGCCATCGTCTAAAGCATTGTGCCCAGCGCGGAAATACGTATCGACCACCCAATGCCCACGACATTGGAGATTGCCTTGAGTTTTGCCATCGCTGGCGACTAAGTCATCCTGATCATCCATCAAGCGCAGCTCAATCCCAAATACGGGGCGGCCTTGACTGAGCCGAACTTGTTGCTGCTCTTCTACTGATAAACCTTCATGCTTATGCAGTAAAGCATTCACGGTTCCGACTGGGCTAAGTTCAGTCATCCCCCAAGCATGAATAGTCTCCACACCATATTCTCGGAACTTACTCATCATCGACGGCGGGCAAGCCGCGCCACCAATCACGGTACGCTTCAAACTTGGAACTTTAGAACCGCTTTTCTCAATCGCTGCTAATAAACCTTGCCAAATCGTGGGCACGCCTAGAGCCAAAGAAACCTGCTCTTCATCAATCAGCTTCAGCAAACTCGCACCGTCTAAACCAGGCCCAGGCATCACTAAGCTCGCGCCGGTCATGGCGGCTGCATAGGGAATCCCCCAAGCATTCACATGGAACATCGGCACCACAGGCATCACACAATCACATGCCGAAATATTCAAGCTATCCGGCAAACTCACGCCTAGAGAATGCAGCACAGTGGAGCGATGCGAGTATAAGACCCCTTTAGGATCACCGGTTGTCCCTGATGTATAGCACAAGCTGGAGGCCTCATTTTCATCGAAGCTCGGCCATTGATAACTGCTATCCCCAGCTGCAATCAAATCCTCATAAAACAACACATCCGGTAGCTGTGCTTGCACCTCTGCATCAAAAGCATCCAACAGTACATAAGCTTTTACGCTGAGTAATTGCGCACGCAAATTTACGATCAAGGGCAGGAAATTTTTATCAAAAAACAACACCTGATCTTGGGCGTGATTAATAATGTAATTGAGCTGTGCGGGGAACAGGCGTGGATTGATCGTATGGCAAATCCGCTGGCTGCTAGCCACCGCAAAATATATTTCTAAGTGGCGATGATTGTTCCAAGCTAAAGTGGCGCAGCATTCGCCCGCTTGGATACCCATTTGTTCTAATTGGCTGGCTAACTGACGAGCACGTGTTCCCACTGTTGCCCAATTGGTTTTGGTTTTTCCACCGCTAGTATTAATGGAGATAATTTCGGTCGCGGCGTGATAGCGTTCAGCATGTTCTAATAACGAGCTGATCAGCAACGGCATTTGCATCATTTGGCCTAACACATTAACTCTCCTCCTAGTTAATCGGGGCGTTGGTGCAGGCAAACCCAAGCCTTAATACTTGTTTGAATTTGCTTTTTATTTCTGCTCAAGACACTACTCAAGCAGAAGTTTTAAACTCTTCATCCCAAGGCTAGGCCAGTCGGCTAGGACTTTTTATACGAGAGCGCCGAGTTAAACGCAGCACTCTCTCGTTCAAACTACATATTAGGATAGTTCGGGCCACCACCACCTTCCGGCGTTACCCAAGTGATATTTTGCGAAGGGTCTTTGATGTCACAGGTTTTACAATGCACGCAGTTCTGCGCATTGATCTGGAAGCGCGCATCATCGCCCTCCCCTAACACCTCATACACACCAGCAGGGCAATAACGCTGTGCAGGTTCGGCATACATCGGCAAGTTCGTACCAATCGGAATCGCTGGATCTTTCAAGCGTAAATGGCAAGGCTGATCTTCATCATGATTGGTGTTGGATAAGAATACCGAACTCAGCTTATCAAAGCTCAATTTACCATCAGGTTTTGGATATTCAATCGGCGAAAACTCACTCGCTGGACGCATTTGTGAATAATCAGGATGATCATCCCGCAAAGTCACGGGCAGCTTACCGCGGAAAATATTCTGGTCGATAAAGTTGAAAGCGCCGCCCATCAGCGAGCCGAATTTATGCAAGGCAGGGCCAAAATTACGGCTAGCTTGCAGCTCTTCATACACCCAAGAGTTTTGGAAGCGCTCATCATAACCGCTCAAATCCTTGCCGCCGGTATCACCCGCCTGAAGCACTGCGAAAATTTCTTCGGCTGCTAACATGCCGCTTTTCATTGCGGTATGCGTGCCTTTGATTTTCGCAAAGTTTAACGTACCAGCATTACAGCCGACTAATAAACCGCCAGGAAAATGCATTTTCGGTAAGGCATTAAAGCCGCCTTTCGCAATCGCACGTGCGCCATAAGAAACACGCTTACCACCTTGCAAATAATTAGCAACCAGTGGGTGATGCTTCATCCGCTGGAATTCATCGAAGGGGCTAACATACGGATTGCTATAGTTCAGATCGAGAATCAGGCCAACCACAACTTGGTTATTCTCACTGTGATACAGGAAGAAACCACCGCTAGTCCCACCCCCTAAAGGCCAACCCGAACCATGAATGACTAAACCTTCTTCATGCTTGCTTGGATCAATATCCCAGAGTTCTTTAATCCCCAGCCCGTAATGTTGCGCATCGGCATCGGCATCCAACTGGAATTTGCTATACAGCTGCTTGCCTAAATGCCCACGACAGCCTTCAGCGAAGATCGTGTACTTAGCACGCAGCTCCATGCCGGGTGTGAAACTATCTTTTGGCTCGCCATCAATGCCGATGCCCATATCACCAGTGATAATACCGGCGACACTGCCGTCTTCATTGAATAACAACTGACTGGCTGTAAAGCCGGGGAAGACTTCCACGCCCAAACTTTCCGCCTGCTCCGATAGCCAACGACAGACATTTCCAAGGCTGACCACATAGTTGCCTTCGTTATGCATGGTGGCGGGAATCAATGCATTCGGAATTTTGACGGCAGCGGTTTCACTACGCAGTAAATACAGCTCGTCACGCTTCACCGGCACATTTAAAGGCGCACCCAACTCTTTCCAATTCGGGAATAGCTCTTCAATCGCACGGCTTTCAATTACCGCACCTGAAAGAATATGCGCACCTACTTCTGAGCCTTTTTCCACCAAACAAACTGTTAGTTCTTGGTTGTTTTCCTTGGCTAATTGCATTAAGCGACAGGCCGCAGCCAAGCCCGAAGGCCCAGCTCCAACAATCACGACATCGAACTCCATCGAGTCCCGTTCAATTCCGGTAGTATCCATCGTAAGTGCTACCTAACTTAGAGCTTGCCAGTCATTTCAGGCACAGCAGCAAATAAATCCGCGACCAAACCATAATCGGCGACTTGGAAAATCGGTGCTTCAGGATCTTTATTGATCGCCACGATCACTTTAGAATCCTTCATGCCTGCCAAATGCTGAATCGCACCAGAAATGCCTACCGCGATGTAGACTTCAGGTGCCACGACCTTGCCAGTTTGACCGACTTGCATATCATTCGGCACAAAGCCTGCATCGACTGCTGCACGGCTTGCGCCCACGGCTGCATTCAACTTATCGGCTAAGGCATAGATAATCTTGAAATTATCCGCAGAACCCACCCCACGACCACCGGATACTACAATTTTGGCTGAAGTTAATTCTGGGCGATCTGATTTCGCGACTTCTTCACCGATGAATTTGGTTTTATCCGCAGTGAAAACTTCATTCACTACTTCAACCGCAGCATTGCCACCGGTTGCAGCCGGGTCAAAAGCAGTAATCCGCACCGACATAACTTTAATCTTATCGCTGCTTTGTACGGTAGCAATCGCATTGCCTGCATAAATGGGGCGCTTGAAGGTATCCACACTCACGACAGCCATAATGTCGGTGAGTTGATTGACATCAAGCAGGGCTGCCACACGCGGCATTAAGTTCTTACCAGCTGGGGTAGCAGGTGCTAATAAATGCGTATAAGCAGGCGCTAAAGCAGCGACTAATTGTGCCGTGTTTTCGGCTAATTGATGCTCATAAGCGACATTATCAGCGACACGAACTTTAGTGACGCCTGCGACTGCAGCGGCTGCTTGGGCAACTGCTTGGCAGTTACTACCCACGACTAATACCTCAATATCACCGCCGATTTTACTGGCCGCAGTAATCGTATTGAGAGTCGATGCTTTTAAATTCTGGTTATCATGGTCGGCAATTACTAAATTACTCATTCTGTGTCTACTCCCGTTAGATTACTTTAGCTTTGTTTTTCAGCGCATCGATCAGCGCATCCACGCTTTCGACCTTAATACCCGCACTACGCTCAGCAGGTGCATCCACACGTACTAGAGTAATGGTCTTGGCGACATTCACGCCCATTTCAGCCGGCGTAGTCACCGCTAATGGCTTTTTCTTAGCCTTCATAATATCAGGGAGTTTTACATAACGAGGTTCATTCAAACGCAAATCAGCCGTCATCACCGCAGGTAGGTTTAATTGCAAGGTTTGCAAGCCGCCATCCACTTCACGAGTAATTGTTGCTGTACTGCCATCCACCACAACCTTAGAGGCAAAAGTCGCTTGGGGATAAGCACAAAGAGCTGCCAACATTTGACCGGTTTGGTTATTGTCAGAGTCAATCGCCTGCTTACCTAAAATCACTAAGCCGGGTTGCTCATCTTGTACCACTTTCGCTAGGAGCTTAGCGATACCTAAAGAATTCAATTCGGTGTCGCCTGCATCAATGAAGATACCGCGATCAGCACCCATCGCTAAAGCAGTACGGATTTGATCCTGAGCGGCTTTCGCACCGATAGATACCACCACAATCTCGGTAGCATTACCTGCTTCACGTAACCGCAATGCCTCTTCGACGGCAATTTCGCAAAACGGATTCAACGACATTTTTACATTGGTCAGATCAACATTACTGTTGTCCGCTTTGACGCGTACCTTGACGCTGTAATCAATGACGCGCTTGACTGCTACCAGTATCTTCATCTTAGCTAACCTTTAAAATTTAATTGACCTTCAAATTAAACTGACTCAGCCGTTTAACTTGAGCTGACCTCTCTCTTGCCAGCTCAAAGCTAAGACTATCCCTCTAAAGAGGCATGGTCTTTTGGGGAGCGATTTATTTAGCTTCGTCAGCCCATTTTCGGAGGATAAACTTTTGTACCTTACCCGTCGAGGTGCGTGGTAAATCTACGAAGACAACTTTCTTCGGAATTTTGAAGCGTGCCATGTTTTCACGGCAGTAATCGATGACTTCTTGCTCCGTCATTTCAGCTTCACTTGCAAGCTTAATAAAAGCACAAGGAACCTCTCCCCATTTCTCGTCGTGCTTAGCGACAACGGCTACATCTTGAATCTTTGGATGCTTATATAAAACGTCTTCTACTTCAATAGAAGAAATATTTTCGCCCCCTGAAATAATAATATCCTTGGAGCGATCCTTGATCTCAATATAACCATCGGCATGCCAAACCGCTAAATCACCGGAATGGAACCAGCCACCCGCAAACGATTCTTCGGTTGTTGGTGGGTTTTTCAGATAGCCTTTCATGACAATATTGCCACGCATGAAGATTTCACCCATCGACTGGCCATCTTGAGGTACAGGTTCGAGCGTATCAGGGTTAGCAACCATCAAGCCTTCTTGCATCGGCGCACGCACACCTTGGCGAGCTTTTAAGCGAGCTTTTTCTTCAGGGCTACGATCATCCCATTCATCATTCCATTCAGAAACGACGCAAGGGCCATAGGTTTCGGTCAAACCATAGACATGAATCACATCAAAGCCCATCGCTTCCATGCTTTGAATCACTGCAGCAGGCGGTGGAGCGCCCGCTGTCATCACCTTGACAACATGCTCAATGCCAGCTTTTTGCTCAGCCGGTAAACCGCTAATCATGCTTAACACAATCGGCGCACCACAGAAGTGGTCGACCTTTTCCTGCTTAATCAGCTCAACGATTTTGTCAGCACGCACATGACGCAAGCAGACATTCACACCCGTCACTGCAGCCACTGTCCACGGGAAGCACCAGCCATTGCAATGGAACATCGGCAGCGTCCATAAATACACCGAGCGGCTAGGCATCTGCCAAGACAGCGCATTACTCACTGCATTCAAATAAGCACCTCGATGGTGATAGACCACCCCTTTAGGATTGCCTGTCGTGCCCGAAGTATAATTTAAAGTAATTGCATTCCATTCATTATCTGGGCCTTGCCAAGGGAATTCAGGATCGCCAGCAGCAATGAAGGCTTCGTAATTGATAGAACCTAGCAGCTCGCCACCCACGAAAGAAGGATCATCAATATCAATGACGAGTGGTTTATTTTTTACCAGAGTGAGTGCTTCTTTCACAATCGGCGACATCTCGCGTTCAGTGATCAGAATTTTGGCTTCGCCATGTTCGAGAATGAAAGCAACTGCCGGAGCGTCTAAGCGCGTGTTGATGGAGTTGAGCACTGCCCCAGCCATCGACACGCCGAAATGTGCTTCAAAATGCTCAGGCAAATTCGGGCACATAATCGCTACGGTATCACCGACACCCATGCCTTTTTGTTGCAAGGCGCTGGCTAGTTGCCGACAACGTTGATAGGTCTCTGCCCAAGTGCGGCGTACTTCACCATGCACGACTGCAATTTTATTAGGATGCACAGAAGCTGCACGCTCTAGGAAGGTTAACGGGCTCAAAGGCTCATAATTCGCAGCCACTTGCTCTAAACCTTGCTCATAGATATTCCGATCAGACATCGCTCACACTCCTCCAGTCCGATTAAAAATTATTCTTTACGAATTTATTAAACTCACCCACGATACCACTTCTAAACGCTAGGACACAGACAATGAAAATCAAACCCATAATGATATGGATATAAGTGCCTAATTCGCCGCCTGAGAAAAAGTTCTCGATACCGACCACTACTGCTGCACCGACTAGCGGGCCAAAGATCGTGCCCATGCCGCCGACTAAAGTCATCAACACCACCTCACCCGACATGTGCCAATGCGCATCGGTCAAAGATTCTAGTTGGAAAACCAAGGCTTTAGTGGAACCCGCCAAACCGGATAAGGCCGCTGACAAGACAAAAGCCATTAATTTATACTTGCGGACATTATAGCCTAGCGAAATCGCACGTGGCTCATTTTCACGTACCGCTTTTAAAACCTGCCCAAAGGGTGAATGCACTGTGCGATTAATCAACCAAAAGCCTAGTAAGAACACAGCGAGTACAAAATAATACATCGTCAGATTACTACTAAGATCAATCATGCCAAATAAATGACCGCGTGGAATGCCCTGCAGCCCATTTTCACCTTCAGTAAATGGCGCTTGTAGGAAAAAGAAGAACAGCAATTGCGATAAAGCCAAAGTCACCATTGCAAAGTAAATCCCTTCACGCTTGACCGACAAGCTACCGAATAAATAACCCAAGACAGCTGAAGCCAAAGTACCGCATAAAATCCCAAGCTCTGGAGTCAAACCAGCATTCGATACTAAATAACCCGTCACATAGCCGCCTGTAGCCAAAAATGCTGCATGACCAAAGGAGAGCATCCCCACAAAACCCAGCATTAAATTAAAGGCTGCGGCAAATAAGCCAAAGCATAAAACCTTCATTAAAAACACTGGATAAATCGCAAAGGGAATCACTAAAGCCAAGGCAATCAGGGCTATATTTAGCTTATTCGACTTAATAAATTCCATGATTTATATCTCCTTACCGAATAGGCCAGCAGGCTTAATTAATAAAACAATGACCATCACCATGAAAATAATGGTATTCGAGGCTTCGGGGTAAAAATACTTAGTTAAGCCTTCAATCACCCCCATCGCAATCCCCGTAATAATCGCGCCACCAATCGAACCCATGCCACCGATCACGACAATCGCAAACACTACTATCAAGATATTGGCACCCATATCAGGGCTAACTGAATAAATAGGCGCGGCTAAAACACCCGCTAGACCTGCTAAAGCCACACCAAAACCGAAGGTTAAAGTCACCATCAAGGGCACATTAATTCCAAAAGCTTGCAATAAGCGTGCATTCTCGGTACCTGCCCGCAAATAAGCACCTAATTTAGTTTTCTCAATCGCCCACCAAGTGCCGAAACAAACTAACAACGAAATCACGATAATCCAGCCGCGATAAATCGGCAGATACATAAAGCCTAAATTCATGACACCCTGTAAGGATTCGGGGATCGAATAAGGTTTGCCAGAAGAGCCAAAAATATGGCTAAACACGCCTTGTAAAACTAGCGCTACCCCGAAGGTCAACAGCAAACTATACAAATGATCTTCATGCGCAATCGGGCGAATTAGAAAGCGCTCAATCAGCACGCCCAATAAACCCACCAAGGGCGGCACAATCAATAAAGACCACCAATAGCCCACACCCAACCACTCTAAGCCAATCCAAGCTAAGAAGGCGCCGATCATGTACAACGCGCCTTGTGCAAAATTAATAATCCGTAATAGGCCGAAAATAATCGCAAGTCCTAAGCTGAGCAGTGCATAAAATGAGCCGTTGATCAGCCCAACCAGCAATTGCCCAAACAAAGCGACCGGATTGATACCAAGAACTGTATCCATAAACACCACTCTGCTGATGGTATGAGCCCTAGCAAGGTTAGGAGGAGAGCACGCTTGCTAGGGCTATACACTAGGGGTTAGTTTTTGCTGAAATTGCAGGCGTCATCCATCGGCAGATAAACATCATTACCTGCTAAAGTTTGCTCTAAGGCAAAAATGTCATCTGCATTCGCACGCTCATCTGCTTTCTTCACCCGCACTTGATACATATCATGCACCATGCGCCCGTCTGCACGAAACTCGGCATTACGCGCAAAGAAATCATCGGGCTTAGTGGCTTTCATTTTTGCCATCACTGCATCACCCTCATCCGTGCCCGCTTCTTTCACTGCATTCAGATAATGCATAGTGGAAGAATAAGCACCTGCTTGACCCATGGTTGGAGTTTTGCCGAACTTCTCTTTAAAACGCTTCGACCATTCTTTGGTCTTGTCATCCATTTCGCTATAGAAGCCGGTGGTCAACCGCATATCTGCAATCAAAGCAGGATCCAGCGCTTGCACATCCGAAGAGAACACCAACAAACCCACCATCGTGGCCTGCTTGTTTAAACCGAACTCACTCGCACCTTTCAAAGAATTGACGAAATCCTTGCCTGCATTGGCTAAAGCCACCGCATCTGCACCGGAAGATTGCGCTTGGAGGATGTAAGAAGAGTAATCGGTAGTACCTAAGGGTACTTTCACGCTCCCCATCACTTGGCCGCCATTTTTTTCAATAACACTGCTTGAAACTTTCTCTAGCGCATGACCAAATTCATAATCAGCCGTGATGAAAAACCATTTCTTTTTGCCTGCTGCCACCAAAGGCTTGACGGTGCCATTCGCCAAAGCAACGACATCATAAGTCCAGTGGGCATTGTAGGGAGAGCATTGTTTCGTGGTGAAAGCGGTGCTACCTGCAGTTGAAATCAACAAAGGTTTTTTTGCTTCGTTCGCGACTTTGGCAGCTGCTAAGCCCACTGAAGAGGCGACAATACCGCCAATCGCATCGACTTTATCTTTATCAATCCATTCGCGAGCAATAGCAGAGCCAACATCAGGCTTGTTCTGATCATCCGCAGAGACAACTTCGATAGGTTTATCTAAAACTTTGCCACCGAAATCAGCAATGGCCATTTCCACTGCAGCCACACAGCCTTTGCCGCAAACATCGGCATAAGTACCCCCCATATCCGCCAGCACACCAATCTTTACTGTGTCATCTGAAACGCCTGCAGCTTGTACATTCGTCAGCGCTAAACCCATTGCAACCGCTGTTGCCACTATCAACTTGTTCATAAATTTCCTCTTCTCCAAAAAATTCGTTATCAAACCCCAAGCAGGGTGTTAAGCAAGGCTGTTTTGGTTGCTAGCTCTGCTTGGTGAACTTCTTCCACAATCTGGCCGTGCTCCATCACGTAATGGCGATCCGCAATCGGTGCAGCAAAATGGAAATTTTGCTCGACCAACAGAATCGTTAAATTTTTACGTTTGAGCTGTAGCAAGACTTCGCCGAGTTTCTTCACGATGACGGGTGCTAAACCCTCGGTGATCTCGTCAAGTAATAAAATATTGGCGCCGGTACGCAGAATCCGCGCTAAAGCCAGCATTTGCTGTTCGCCGCCCGACAAGCGCGTACCTTGGCTGGTGCGCCGCTCATAGAGGTTCGGGAACATCTGATAGATTTCATCCAAACTCATGCCATCGCTACGCACGGTCGGCGGTAACAACAAGTTCTCTTCGACATTAAGGCTGGAAAAAATCCCGCGCTCTTCGGGGCAAAAGCCTATGCCTAAATGGGCAATCCGATGCGCGGGTAAGCCAATCGTTTCCGTACCGTTAATATTGATGCTGCCACTGCGCCGCCCCACCATGTTCATGATAGCCTTCAAAGTAGTAGAACGCCCTGAGCCATTGCGGCCTAGCAGTGTGACTAACTCGCCCTGCTGCACGTGCAAATCAATGCCATGCAGAATGTGTGATTCACCGTAGAAAGCATGCAGATCACTAACACGCAATTTCTCGTCGCCTTGAGTTTTCATGCTACAGCCTCCTCATCAGCGGCAATCCCTAGATAAGCCTCTTTCACCCGAGGATCAGCCGAAACCGTTGCATAATCACCTTCGGTTAATACGGCTCCGCGTTGCAGCACCGTAATCCGATCAGCGAGTTGCGAAACGACGTGTAAATTGTGTTCAACCATCAGAATGGTGCGATCAGCCGAAACCTTTTTGATCAGGGCAGCTACTACGGCTACATCCTCGTGTCCCATACCTTGCGTCGGCTCATCTAAGAGCAGCATTTCGGGATCGAGCGCTAAGGTGGTGGCAATTTCTAAAGCGCGTTTACGTCCATACGGCAGATCGAGGGTGGTGGCTTTAGCGAACTCTAATAAGCCCACGGCCTCTAATAATTCTTCAGCACGAGGATTAAGACGGTCTAAAATTTTGTCCGATTTCCAGAATTGGAAGCTATTGCCTTCTTTACGCTGCAGAGCGATGCGTACATTTTCCAAAACAGTGAGCTTGGGAAAAACCGCTGAGATTTGAAACGAACGCACTAAACCTAACTGCGCAATCGCTGAAGCTTCCAGCGCAGTAATATCTTTGCCGTTAAACAGGATTTGCCCCGACGTGGGAATCAGATATTTAGTGAGTAAATTAAAGACGGTGGTTTTGCCCGCACCATTCGGGCCAATCAAGGCATGAATATGGCCGCGCTGAATCTGTAAATTCACCTTATCAACGGCGGTGAAACCCTTAAAACCTTTGGTCAGGTCACGAGTTTCCAGAATAATTTGCTCGCTCACGCTTTTGGCTCCTCCAATCACTTGCGAGCCGATTCTAAGAGCGCATCGTTGCCACAGTATTGCAAAAATGTAACGAATTGTTGCGCAGCAAAAATACTCTAAAAAGCTTTATTTTCTGAGGCTTAGCACTAGTCGAGCCTGCATTATTACTTGTACTGTTAATGACATGATTAGATGAGGACGCAGTGCATGTATCGGCTTAAACCTTTAAATTCGCGTTTATCTAGGCAATTCTTTTTGCTGCTACTGAGCATTTTGCTAGCTACTTTTGTGTTTATTTATTGGTTCTCAGTGCCCTTGATTAAGCAGACCGTGTTTGAGATCGAGCGCAATGCGAGCCGTACCGCACTGAATAATGTGTTTGAACTCGCTACCCGTATGTATGCGAATGTGGAAGATTATCAAGCGCAAACCCTAAAATCCCATCAGCAGCAATTAAAAGTCGCCGTTTCCGTGACGGAATCCTACTTAGTGGGTGTGCATCAAGCGATTGAACAGCAGCCCAATACGCGGGAACAGGCTCTCACCCAAGCCTATGAAACCATTCGTAGTTTCAGTTACGGGAATAAGGATTATATTTGGATTGCTGATTATCAAGGCAAAATGCTGTCTCATCCCGACCCACGCTTTCATGGCAAAAACATGCAAGACACTGTGGATGAAGCAGGCAACCCGATTGTGCCCAATTTAGTCAAATTTGCGATTCGTGATGGCGAAGGCTTCTATGAATATCAATGGCAACGCCCAGCTGGAGCACAAAATTTAGACAAATATTCCTATGTGAAAAATTATCCTGAATGGGGTTTGGTGATTGGTGCAGGCGTATTTCTGGATGATTTAGACAAAGAAATCCAGCAGCGCAAAGACCGTGCGATCAATGAATTGCGCAAAGCACTGCAAGAAATCAAAGTCGCGAAAACGGGCTACTTATTTATCTTTGATGCGCATAATCAGATGCTAATTCATCCGAATGCGAATATAGACCGAACTGATATTGCTGAGCTGATTAATCCGCTGAGTCACAATAAAATCGCCGACGACTTAAAGCGTGTTGCTGACACGGGTAGTGAATTGCATTATCTCTGGGATAAGCCGGATGATCCGGGCAATTATGTTTATGAAAAACTTTCTCTAGTGCGGCATTTACAAGGATTCGACTGGTATATCTGCTCAACTGTGTATTTAGACGAACTCAGCAGCAGCTCAGAAAAACTCAGTAGCCGGATTCTGACTTTAGCGATTGTTACTTTGCTGGCGGCTTTGGGCTTGGCCTATTTTTTCGTGAATCGCATTACCCAACCGTTAGAGCAATTAGCCGAAACAGCACGCCGCGTGAGTTCAGGTGATTTATCCGCCAAAAGTGGCATTCAAACCGCGGATGAAGTGGGCGTACTGGCGGAGAGCTTTGATGGCATGGTCGAACGCTTAAAAGAGAATATCGACACCCTCGACACACAAGTTAAACAACGCACTGAAGAGTTACTCGAAACCAATGCGCGCGCCCAACGTATGAGCGCCGTGGGGCAATTAGCGGGCGGCTTAGCGCATGATTTTAATAATTTACTCTCGATCATTTTAGGCAATCTACTACTTGCCCGTGATCGTTATTTAGGTGCGGATGGCTTGGATGAATTACTCAGCCCGGCGATTCGTGCTTCGAGACGGGGAGCGGATATTACTCATCGCCTGCTTTCTTTTGCCCGTCGCCAATCTTTGCAAACTGAAACGGTTGCCATTGAACAGCGCATCCGCGAAACCGTGGAGCTATTAGGTGGCTCGTTACCCGAGTCGATTCGTTTGGATTACCAAGCCAACTCGCCTAATACTTATATTCGGGTGGACTTAAGCTTATTAGAAAACGCTTTAGTGAATTTAGCCTTGAATGCACGTGATGCTATGCCGCAAGGTGGGAACTTACATTTTAAAACTGAGGTTTTCCAAGTCACCGAGCCACTCCCCTCCTTCGATGAACCAGTTAAAGCGGGTAGTTATGTGGCGATTACTGTCAGCGATACGGGTATAGGTTTTAGCGAGGCGGCTTATCAGCGTGCTTATGAGCCTTTCTATACCACCAAAACGGGTAATACGAATTCGGGCTTAGGCTTAAGTATGGTTTATGGTTTTGTGAAGCAATCACAAGGCTATATTCGGATTCAAAGCAGCACTCAGGGTTCGGAAATTACCTTGCTACTACCGACGATTGCTAGCGAAGCTTCTAGCTCTAATAATTTACCAGCACCAATGGATTCCGCAGAAACTATCAAGCGCCTAGCGGGTAATTTACTGTTAGTGGTGGATGACAATGCGGATGTTCGGGCGGTGATTCGTAGCCAATTACTCGGTTTAGGCATCAATGTACTGGAAGCGGCGGATGCGGAAGAGGCCGTGCAACTGATTCAAAATGTACCAAGCCTCGATGGTTTAATTTCTGATTTAATGCTACCCGGTACTTTAGATGGCAAATACATCGCTGCTCAATTGCATCAGCTTAAACCCAGTAGTTTAATCCTATTCATTAGCGGCTACTCACCAGCAATTGACCCTGAAGACACACAGGGCTTAGACTTTCCTTTACTGCGCAAGCCCTTCGATCAAGAGACCCTAGCCCTTGCACTCGGTCGCGCAGCTAAAGGAGGAGCAGACCATGAAAACCGGAAAACTGGTTTATGTGATTGATGATGAAACCGATATCTGTAAGCTAGTGACCCATGAATTAGCTCGTTATGGGCATCAAACCCAAACGTTTCGTACCGGTGGGCAAGCGCTGTATGCCTTAAAAAAACAGCCACCGGATATTTGTATCATTGATTTGGGTTTGCCGGACATGGATGGCTTAACACTGGTCAAACAATTGATGAATAACAATAGCATGGGCATCATTATTCTCTCTGGCCGCGATAGCTTAACGGATAAAGTATTAGGGCTAGAGCTAGGTGCAGATGACTATATTAGCAAGCCCTTTGACCCGCGTGAGCTGGTCGCACGCACGAATAGCATTTTACGTCGCCTCGATAAAATGGCGGCAGTCTTGCATGAGTCGCCGCAAGCGCAACAAGCGAATTTCGACTCTTGGACTTTTCAGGTCAGCACCTTAACGCTGTCCCATGAAGATGGGCATTGTGAAATTTTGAGCGCTGCGGAAGCGGGTTTATTAATGACTTTGCTACGCGCTCCTCGGCAGATTCTTTCGCGTGATCAACTGATGCAAGAGCGTGATACCGCTTTTGACCGCTGCATTGATGTGCGGATGTCACGGATTCGCAAGAAACTAGAAGAAGACCCGAAAAATCCGCGTATCATCAAAACGGTTTACGGGATTGGCTATATGCTCACCACCGATGTGGTTTGGCAAAGCGCTTAACACTCGCCTTTGAAATCTTGACACCAAGATTAAGAAAAATTTTAAAATAGCTGCATCCAATTCAAAAAGCACTGCGTATATACCAGTGTTATCAGTACTAATAGCAAGAACCTTCAAATCAATCTAAGCTTTAGTTTTTACACACTAAGAGGACACGACCATGCAAAACAAACAAATCATCACGGCTGCTTTAATGGCTATTGGCTTAAGCGCTGCCTTGACTGTAGCAAACGCTGAAGACAAGAAAATGGAAACTGAGAAATGTGCTGGCATCGTTAAAGCAGGCATGAATGATTGTGGCGCGAATGGCCACAGCTGTGCAGGCAAAGCCGCTAAAGACAATGCAGCAGGTGAATGGATCACTGTACCAAAAGGCACTTGCGAAAAAATCACTGGCGGTATGGTTGTTAAAGGCTAAGCGCTAAGATTTCTCCATGTTGCGAGATAAGTAATCGGTGCTTATCTCGCTTTTTTTCTGCATACTCACCTTTTTTAATTTGCCCAAATTGCTATGACTCAAACCCCTATCAGTGGTTGTGGCATTGGTTTACGCTTTCAGCATATTGATCAAATACTTGCTGAACAGCCGCCAATTCCTTGGCTCGAAATTCTTTCCGACAACTATCTCAACCCCGGTAGTGTTCAGCAGGATTATGCCCTAGAAATTGCCCGAGCTTATCCAGTCACTATGCATGGTGTTGGGATGTCTTTAGGCGCAACTGACCCTTTTAATGATGACTATTTTCAGCGTTTAAAAGCTTTGGCCGATAAGCTGCAGCCTGCTTGGATTTCGGAGCATTTATGCTGGACTTCAGCACATGGCTTTGTTTCGCACGACCTGCTGCCTCTCCCCTACACTGAAGAAACTATTCAGCATGTGGTGAAGCGGATTCGCGAGGCTCAAGAACGTTTAGAGCGCCAGTTAGTGATCGAAAATGTCTCCAGTTATTTGCAATATGCGCAATCGGCCTTAACTGAATGGGAATTTTTGACAGCAGTCGCTGAACAAGCGGATTGCAAAATTCTTTTGGATATCAACAACATCTATGTGAGTGCTTTTAACCACAATTTTGATCCTTGCAAATATATCGACTCCATTCCCGTGGAGCGTGTGCAACAATTTCATTTAGCTGGCTATGAAGATAAGGGTACGCATTTATTAGATACGCATGGGCATGCCGTCAGCGACCCTGTTTGGGGTTTATATACCTTAGCCTTACAACGCTTTGGCGCTTTACCCACGTTGATTGAGTGGGACAATAATATCCCAAGCTTAGAGCTAATTTTGGCGGAAGCGCAAAAAGCCACGGGGGTGCAAGCTCATGCATTTGCCTGAACTCCAACAGCAGCTCATTAGCGCTATTTTTCAACGTGACCAACTAACCGCAGCTGCGGGACTAGTAAAAGTACAAGGCAGTTTAAGCAGTGAACAACGTGTTGGGATCTATCGAAATAGCGCTCACGGTATTCTCCTTGATTATTTAGAATCCCTTTACCCTGTCAGCCTTGAGCTAGTCGGTACTGAGTTTTTTGGGCAAACAGCTCATCATTTTATTGATCAAGCGCCTCCAACCAGCCCATTTTTAGCGGACTATGGAGCAGGCTTTGCTGAGCATTTGGCAAAGAACCCCGCACTACAAGATCTGCTATGGATAGTGGAAATTACTAAACTCGAATGGGTGCGGCATGCGGCTTGGCATACAGTGAATCAAGAGCCAAGCGACTTTACACAGCTAGAAGCCTTGAACGAAGAACAGCAAGCGGAATTGCGCTTTCAACTACCCACCTCGGCCTATTTACTAAGTTCCAGCGCGCCTATTCACTCGATTTGGTTGGCGCATCAAATTGAAGACTATCCAGACAAACTCCGTTTTGAAGAAATTGATCTGCAGCAAGTTGAGCGCGTGCTTATCTTCCGTGAACAACGCCGCTTGCATCAAATTACTTTAGGCACTGATGACTGGGATTTTCTCACTGCTGTGCAGAGCAAAGCGACGATGGGTGAACTTGCTGAGCAGTTTGCAGAGCAATTGCCGTGGCTGTTCAGTGTAGCTATGCAGAATGGTTGGCTACCAACTTTTTCAACCACTAAAGCATCCTAGCAAGCAATTTGCTCTAAGCTTTATCGTACGCTGTTGGTAAGATGCCTTTTTAGTAGCTAAATTTTATGCTCTAAAACAACAAGATAGACAAAATCGTTTATCTTGTTGGGTCAATTGAGACGCTTAAATCAGCACCCCACCTGATACTTCAATGCGCTGCGCATTAATCCAGCGATTATCATCCGACAATAAGCTCGCAATCAGCGCATTAATCTGTGCATTATCGCGTATCGCACCGCCACCAAAATCGGTTTCAATCGCACCCGGAGCCACCACATTCACAGTCGTGCAGTGGGTTTTGAATATTGTTTGCCAAATAAACCTGAGTCGCGCTATCTAACCATGCGTGGTGCACTGACGGTGAATAATTCAGATGCCTATACCGCAGCCTGCTTGGCGGGGTTGGGAATTATCCAAGTACCCGCCACGGGGATTCGCAATCATTTAGAAACTGGGCAAGTGGTGGAGATGTTGAACGCCTATCGACCTTGTCCTATGCCCGTGTCGATTGTTTACCCGAATCGCAGACATTTACCGCAGCGAGTGCAGGTGTTTATGACCTAGCTGAGTGGTTTGGTGCAGCCACGCTTAATGCATTAAGGTATCAGGCAAATCGCACTACAGTATTCGACAGCTTCCAAAGAGGCTTGTTATGCTCACCCCATTCACCAACCCTAGTTAATTAGGTATAAAAATTATGTCGCATGACGCACAACCGATACATCACCACATTCGTCGCATGAGTGGACGTAATCCACACGAGGCAAATCGTGTAGCCACCCCCCTTGAGCTTTTATTTGACCTTACCTTTGTCATCGCCTTTGGTTTAGGTGCGTCAGAATTTGCGCACGCTTTGGCTGAAGCGCATTACTCAGTCGGCCTGATTGGCTTTGGTTTTGCGAGCTTTGCGATTTGCTGGGCGTGGATTAATTTTTCGTGGTTTGCGTCGGCATATGACACCGATGATTGGGTGTTCCGCTTAACCACGATGGTGCAAATGATTGGGGTGGTGGTGCTGGCGATTGGTCTGCCCAAGATGTTTAAGTCGTTGGAGGCTGGGCAACTGGATAATTCCATTATGGTATTAGGCTATATCATTATGCGGATTGCCATGATGTTTCAATGGCTGCGTGCCGCCAAGCAAGACCCAGCGCGCCGACGTGCCTGTTTAGCCTATGTGGTGACAATTTTAGTCGCGCAACTTGGTTGGATTGCCTTACTGTTGGCAAATCTTCCCGTAAGTGTAGGCTTGATTTTTGCTCCCCTGCTGATGTTAGTGGAGTTAGCTGGCCCCATGATCGCTGAACGAAAATATGGGGGTACGCCGTGGCATGCGCATCATATTGCCGAACGCTATAGTTTATTTGCGATTATTGCCTTGGGTGAGGGTGTAGTAGGTACGGTTGCCAGCCTTTCGGCAGTGATTGAACATCAAGGCTGGTCACTGGATGCAATCTTAGTGTGTATTGCGGGGATGGGTCTGACCTTTGGCATGTGGTGGGTCTACTACATGCTGCCTTCTGCGCAAACCCTACACGCACATCGTGAACGCTCCTTTGTCTGGGGTTATGGTCAAATGATCCTGATTACTGCCATTGTTGCGACGGGGGCAGGTCTGCATGTGGCGGCTTATTTTATCGAAGGCAAAGCACATATTGGCTCGGTCGCGACTCTACTCACTACCGCGATTCCGGTCGGCGTATTTCTACTAGGGATTTATGCACTGTATGCCTATTTAGTGAAGGCATTTAATCCGTTTCATACTCGCCTGTTATTGGGCACAGCAGCGGTACTAGTGACCTCTGTGCTGGCAGCGTTAGCAGGTGTGGATATGGCAGTGTGCTTAATTATTTTAATGTTCGCGCCTGTGGTGACGATTGTGGGTTATGAAACCTTGGGGCATCAGCATCAAGCAGCCGCCTTGCTCGCTGATGCGGAGCACAATGCTGAGTCCTCGGATATAAAGGTATAGAAAATAGGGGCAAACTGTTGCTTCTATTCCTCCCCGAAAATCATGCCCAAATCAATCTCGCCCTCGGCAAACGGGGGAATGCGTACTCGACGGTATTCTTGTGGGTTGCGATATTCCGCCGAAAACACCACATGATAATGTTCACCCACCAGTTGGTAAGAGATCAGTGTGCGATCTTCAGGGGAAATAATCCAATAAAATGGCACGCCATAACGCTGCAAGGCCATAAACTGGGTAAACATATCTTTGCGTTCATGTCCGGGTGAGGTGATTTCACACACCCAATCCGGCAGCAATTCCATTACACCTTGCGGACGTTTCGGATGACGCTCTTTGCGCCAACCTGCGAGATCGTGCGTGGGCGCATGATGCTCGTTATAGCGCACACTAATTTCCGTCATAATCCACCAGCCCGTTCCATCAGAACGACGCTTGAAAGGCAGCATTTCATCCGACAAACCTGATTGCACCAAGGCATGTTCAGAGCGAGCCATTGGGCGCTTAACAATTTCGCCATTGATTAGCTCAATCCGTTCTTCGCTAGATGCGAATAAATCATTGATGTTTTTTAGGCGTTGAGCTTCCACGATTGAGTAATCCGGTTATGGAGTTATTTGAATCTAGCAAAAATCAAAATGAGAGTTTAGCAAAAATCCACTTGCCTTTTTAGGTTGTTTTTTGTACATTTTTATTCACTACTGTTTATTCAGCAGATAAGTTTAGGCACCAGTATAACACTGAGTGTTGATTTAAAAATCTCGTTCAGGGGCAAACTAACCGGCATCACATTTTCAAAAGACTACTTGGTAATTGAGTCAATCATTTACCTAGTTAAATTGTTAATGCGAGGTTTGTTATGGTTGAGCTGATCAATAAGTTAGTTAATCTAACTGTAAAAAGCTGGTGGATGTCGGCCGTGCTGTGGTTCTGGTGGAAGTGACCGCCTCTGGATAGAGTTTTTTGAAAAAACGTCAGTGTTGTATGTTTAAAGCCGAAAAAGCAGGCCTGGGGGGTTCAATTCCCCCCGACCACGCCTATGTTTTTTTATAAATAGTCCTAAACCAAACGTGGCTGTGTCAGCACCTCAGGCCGTAAAATATCATCCAATTTTTCCTTGGATAACAAACCTTTTTCCAGCACCAAATCATAGACACTCCCACCCGTCATTAGCGCTTCTTGTGCAATCGCGGTGGCATTGGTGTAGCCAATATAAGGATTCAAGGCAGTCACAATCCCAATCGAATTTTCCACGGTACGGCGCAGATGCTCACGATTTGCGGTAATACCATCCACGCATTTATGCGCTAAAGTCAGGCAGGCACTTTGCAGGTGATTGACGCTTTTATACAGGCTGTGCGCAATAATCGGCTCGAAAGCATTGAGTTGTAATTGCCCCGCTTCTGCAGCGAAGGTGACGGTCACGTCATTACCAATCACTTCAAAGGCGACTTGATTCACCACTTCGGGAATCACCGGATTCACCTTGCCGGGCATAATCGACGAACCCGCTTGCATCGGCGGCAAATTGATTTCGCCGAAACCGGCACGTGGGCCACTGGAGAGCAGTCGCAAGTCATTACAGACTTTAGAGAGCTTGACGGCAATGCGCTTGAGCACGCCAGATAGTTGTACAAAGCTGCCACAATCTTGGGTGGCTTCAATTAAATTAGGCGCGGTAGCCAATGGAATACCCGTCAGTTCACGCAAATGCTTGCACACCAATGCGGCATAAGCAGGCGGTGTATTAATCCCTGTACCAATCGCCGTCGCGCCCAGATTGATCTCGGTAATTAAACTTAAAGCCTCGCTCAAACGCTGCTCATCTTCGCCAATCATCACCGCATAAGTGCTAAACTCCTGCCCCAAAGTCATCGGCACAGCATCCTGCAATTGCGTGCGCCCCATCTTCAGCACGTCTTTAAACTCTTCTGCTTTATTCTCGAAAGACTGGCGTAATACCGCCATCGCATCCAGTAATTTGAGCACACCAAAGTAACCCGCGACCTTTAAAGCGCTAGGGTACACATCATTGGTTGATTGGCTCATATTCACATGCTGATTCGGGTGCAACACCTCATAAGCGCCTTTGGGTTGCCCCAACACTTCCAGCGCTAAATTGGCGATCACTTCATTCGCATTCATATTAGTGGAAGTGCCTGCGCCACCTTGAATCACATCCACCACAAACTGATCGTGGCATCGTCCTGTATAAATTTGCTCGCAAGCTTGCGCAATAGCTTTGGTTTTCACCTCATCCAATAAACCAAGATCGTGATTAGTCAAAGCCGCCGCATGTTTGATATGCGCCAATGCCAAAATTAAATCAGGGTAAATTGAAATGGGTACGCCGGTGATCGGGAAATTTTCAACGGCGCGTAAGGTGTGGACACCATAGTAAGCGCCAGCGGGAACGGCTTTATCGCCGAGTAAATCGTGTTCTATACGGGTGGTGCTCATGCTAACTCGTGTTTTTAGTTTATATAAAAGCGCACATTATCACTGAAATTGCTTAGCCTGTGTGCAGGTGATTAACAGTGTAATGCATTATTAATCGTGTTTTAGTCAGGGAAATATTCTGTGTGACTCTCACCGGTCAGGAAAACTCATCTTGCTCGCTAAAGTAGCATCGGCAACCTGTTGAATCTGTACTTTATCCATTATTAAATTCCTCTCTAAACCTGTGGTAGCTGGTAGTTTTACAAGCCTGCCGCGAGAGCCTTCAAGGTTCGGGATTTGTATTCGCGTCGATATAAAACAGCGACCACCCAAGTGGTTGCTAAGATAAAAACGAGCGGATGCAAGAACCAAGTCAAGAGCGCCAAACTGAAGTAATACGCCCGCAAGCCGATATTAAAATGATATACCGCTAAGCTAATAATTTGCCCTAAGGACTGCTCTAAGCGCTCATCCGTGCCTTCTTTGGGGTGAGGTACACTGCCAATTAAGATCGAGGCGAAGCCCCATTGGCGAATGCACCAAGTAAAGGTAAAGAAAGCATAGGCAAATACAATCGTCAGGCTAATTAAGCCGATTTCCCAAGTTTGCGGGTCGAAGCGTACAAACGGCAGCTGCGTGAATAACGACAAAGCCTTTTCCGTGGAGCCAATCGCAGTGACCAACCCCGCTATAATTAGCAAACTACTTGAAGCCATAAAGGTAGCATTGCGTTCAATATTGGCAACAATAGACGTATCGACCATCCGGTTATCACGCTGCTCGATCTGCACAATCCAGCGCTTAATATGCACCTGCAGAGCATCCTGCAAACGCTGCCCATGCGTGGAGTTCAATCCAGAATAACGGCCATAACCAATCCAGCAAGCCAAAAACCAGAGCATCGAAGCCCACTCTAAAGCTGATAAATACAAACGGTAGCCTTTAGTCATGATTCAATTTAAAGAGGCACTATTGTAAAGCTAAAGCTTGTTTTAGTTCTAATCATCTAGAGCGGTTTCAGCTATGCTCAACGGCCTTCCCTAATATTCAGAGTTATACATGAGCCAAACCAACCTCATCCCTTTTCAGGTCATCGACTGGTCTGAGATTCAAGCTACTGAGCATGCTGGAGAGCAAGGCACAGCCTTCTGGCAAACGCTGCAATATCCGGGCTTACGGGTCAGGATAGTTGAATATTCGGCAGGCTATATAGCCGATCACTGGTGTCAAAAAGGTCATATTGTTCATTGCTTAGAGGGCGAGTTTATAACTGAACAAACAGATGGTTCTAGCTACCTACTGACACCAGGGATGTCTTACCTTGTCTCGGATGAGCTTAGCTCCCATCGCTCGCTCACAAAAACGGGCGTTAAGCTACTCATCATTGATGGAGACTTTTTAAAAACTAAGTAAATTTGAAAACAAGCCTAAATAAGCTTAAAGATTACCTATTCTTTTAATAAGCCCACCTATGGAAGCATCGCTATGCAAGCAGTCGCTCACACCACTTTAAACATCCTCGTCCTCGCTGCTTTAGTTGATCACCGCTCTAGTAACCTTGAAACACAAATGATCACTAAAGAACTACTCCACTTATTTGATAGCGAGCAGTTGGGGATGGAAAGCCGTCGCTTAAGCGAGCTAGTGGATGCAACCATCCTCGATTTTACTAAACAAGGTTTGAATAAGAATCCAGTGGCTACGCAGCGCGCCTTGGACGAAATCGAAAAACTCTCCAAAGCTGATTCAGAATCAGCTTTTAATGCTGCCAAACGGGTCGTTGAATCCTTAAAAGTAGCGGATGCTCAAGGCCGAGTGGACGAGCATAATTTTATTCTCAGCCTAATGCATGCCATTCATAAATAAGCTCAGTGCAATCGACCACATCGTCACCCCGACTATGGTATCCAAAATCCGCCAACTCATCGGTTTAGCAAACCAAGGAGCGAGGCGGCGTCCTCCCCAAGCTAGCAGCGTAAACCAAGTGAGTGAAGCAAGACTAGCTCCCAAAGCAAACCATGCTGGTTGATTATCAGGCAACTGCCCGCCAATACTGCCCAATAAAATGACCGTATCTAAATAAACATGCGGATTGAGTAGGCTTAAGGCTAAAGTAGTAAGCACTGCAGCTTGCACACTCGGCGCAGTCACACTCGTTGCAGTTAATTGGCTGGGATGTAAAGCACGGCGAAAAGCTAATAAACCATAAATAAACAAAAATAACGCACCGCCCCAAGTGGCTAGTTTTAGTAATGCTGGGAACTGCTGAATGAGCGTTCCCAAACCCCAAACACCGGCAATAATCAGGGCAGCATCAATCACAATGCATAAGGCCGCGACGATAAATACATGCTGATTCCGCAAGGCACTGCTGAGTACAAACGCATTCTGCGAGCCAATCGCTATAATTAAACCCGCACCCATGCCAAAACCTTTGGCTAATGCTGTGAAGACCATATTTCGCACCTTTGCTTTGAGGTGGCTACTATGCAATTGCGCTTGCGCTAAGTAAATTTAAAGCTTTTAAGATCAGTTAATTTGTTTAAACAAGACAAGTTTGGTCACAACTACGAAAAACTGAGAATACTTGCCTTCTCGCCCGCAAGTCCTGACAATTCACGCTCACTCTATTGCAATACTTAGTTGATTATGTCTAAAAAAATCCCAATTCCTGTGTTCAATCACCCGATTATCGAAACCCACTGCCACTTGGACTACCTCGAAGGCGATTTTTTGCAAGCCGCACTCGATGCTGCCAAAGCGGTCAATGTCGAGCGTATGATTACGATTGGCGTGTCACCCGATAATCTCGAAAAAGTCATACAACTCGCACAAAACCACGAACAAGTCTGGGGCACGCAAGGCATTCATCCGCACGATGCTAAAGATTATAACGCTGCGGTTGAAGCCCAGATTCGCGCCAATGCCTTGCACCCGAAAATGCTCGCGATTGGCGAGATTGGTTTGGATTATTTCTATGATCACTCAGACCGTGTAGCGCAGCGTAAAGCCTTTGAGAGCCAACTCCAAATCGCCATTGATTTAGATTTGCCGATTGTGGTGCATACCCGCGATGCGGATGAAGACACCCAAGCTATTCTGCAAAACTTTGTCGGGCAGATGAAAAAGCGTGGCGTGATTCATAGCTTCACTTCCGGCAAAGCCTTGGCGGAATATTGCTTGGGTGAAGGCTTTTGCCTCGGCTTCAATGGGATTAGTACCTTCAAACCTGCCGAAAATGTGCGCGAAATTATTGGCATAACGCCTGTTGAACAGATTCTGTTTGAAACCGATGCACCTTATTTAACGCCAGTGCCTTATCGTGGGCAGAAGAATGAACCCAAGTATCTGCCGTTTATTGTCGAGCAGGTGGCGAAGGTGAAGGGGCTTGAGGTGGAGGCACTATTGCCGCAGGTTTGGGGGAATAGCTTGCGAGTGTTTTGGGGAACTGTGACAGCTTAGATGCCTGTATAAATGGCTATTTATGGATATAATTGGACATAAATGGCTAAGTAATTGGATCTATGAAAGCGCACACCTTACAAATCACCCCTGATATTCTCAAACTTATCGCTGAAATTGATGAGTTTCGTGGTGCGTGGCGCTTTATGCAGAACCTTGCGCCTGAGCGCTTAGCGTCATTGCGGCGCAGTGCCGCGATTGAAAGCATCGGCTCCTCCACGCGAATCGAAGGCTCACGTTTGACTGATAGTGAGGTCGAAAAGCTACTTACTCATATTGCTAGCCACGAGACTGTAAACTGAACTGTGTAACTGCTATATAACGTGAATCCCAAGAAGGAGCAGTAACATGGAACGCCTCGACCCGAAACTCATGGATGACTTACTCAGCGATTGCAAAACGCCTGCTGATGTC